>Ga0265295_1001606_pt1 | contig 39138 bp, 41 predicted proteins | sample Munlansysbiofilm_FD_192503 | JGI IMG/M metagenome (GOLD analysis project Ga0265295, IMG submission 192503) | Leachate microbial communities from a municipal landfill in Southern Ontario, Canada - Methane capture system biofilm | ecosystem: Engineered > Solid waste > Landfill > Unclassified ... | reverse complement strand
AGCTCGGCGTACCGGTCTACCGAGGGGACGGTGCCGACCCCGTCGATATCGCACGTGCAGGTGTGAAACAAGCCGTTGCCACCATGCGAGATCTGGTCATCGTCGATACTGCGGGGCGCCTGCACATCGACGAAGCCATGATGGACGAAGCCGCTGCGATACGCGATGCGATACGTCCCGATCAGGTTCTGATGGTCGTGGATGCGATGACCGGTCAGGACGCCGTGAACGCAGCCAAAGCTTTCGCAGGGCGGGTGGACTTCGACGGAGTGATCGTCACAAAGCTGGATGGTGACGCGCGTGGTGGTGCGGCGCTTTCGGTGCGCTCTGTCACGGGCCGCCCGATCAAGTTCGTGGGGGTAGGAGAGAAAGTCGATGCCCTTGAGCCGTTCCATCCCGACCGCATGGCGAAGCGCATACTCGGCATGGGTGACGTCGTCTCGCTGATAGAAAAGGCGCAGAACACCTTCGACACCAATACCGCCGAGCAGATGGAGGCGCGGCTCAAGGAGGGGCATTTCACACTCGATGACTTCCTCACGCAGCTCCAGCAGGTTCGTAAGATGGGCTCGCTCGGCGACATCATGAAGATGATTCCCGGGGCCAATAAGTTGCCGGCGGACGCACAGATCGACGAAGGAGCCCTGGTCCGTACCGAGGCGATCATCCGATCCATGACTGCACGCGAGCGTGACAAACCCTCTATCATCAACGGCTCACGACGCGAAAGGATCGCGATCGGTGCCGGTGTCCGGGTCTACGAGGTGAACCAGCTTCTGAAGCAGTTCACCCAGGCCAAGAAGATGATCAAGCAGATGCAGGTCGCCGAGCGACAAGGAAAGAGAGGCAAACGCCGGGGCGGAGTCTTCCCCGGCATGCCCGGTAGACTGTAGGTCGCGGACGTGTACAAGAACTCTTTTGACCGGTGCATCTACATCTCGTATCATTAGTCGCTGCTTTTGCTCACGAGTGGTTCGATTCGAGCCACCTACACGGAGGTGAAGGTTTTGGCAGTCAAGATCCGCCTTGCTCGCGCAGGCGCGAAGAAGGCCCCGTTCTACCGCGTCGTGGCCGCGGACGCTCGCGCTCCACGTGACGGTCGGTTCATCGAGATCCTCGGACGGTACAATCCGCGTACCGATCCGTCGACCATCGAGATCGATGTCGAGAAGATCGAAGCTTGGATCGCAAAGGGCGCTACGCCTAGCGAGACCGTAGGCAAACTGCTTGCGATCGCGAAGAACCCGGACGCGGAAGTTCCGACCAAGTCCGGTGGTATGTCGAAGAAGGCCCAGGCAAAGGTCGCCGAGGAGGAGAAGGCTGCCGAAGATGCGAAGGCTGCAGCGGCCAAGGCTGCCGCGGACGACTCCGCTGAGGCGGCAGAGTAGCGATGTCCTCACACGTTGATGTCGATGCCCTGGTGAATTATGTCGTTACTTCGGTCGTGGAGTATCCCGATGAAGTGCGAATCGAGAGTCACGAGGAGAACGGCGTCACGACCTATGAGATCACCGTGCACTCCGATGACGTGGGGAAAGTGATCGGTCGTCAGGGCCGTATCATCAAGGCCTTGCGTGTTCTTGCACGGGCGGCTGCATCGATGAACGGCGCCGACGCGACGGTCGAAGTCGTCGGCTGACAGAGATGACTGCTCCGTACCGCAGAGCCGGTCGGATCCAGAAGGCCCACGGCACACAGGGAGAGGTCGTAGTCGTCACAGGCGACGATCTCTCCTTTGCTGATCTCAAGGGGCTCAAGGTGTGGATCGTCCCACCGCCGGCACGGATCAGACCCTACCATGTGACCGAGGCCCGCCAGGGACCCAAGGGGGCGATCGTGTCGCTCGGGAGTATGACCACTGCTGCCGCAGCACACGAGGTCGTAGGCCGCTGGCTGCTCACCGCAGGTGCTGCCCTACCGGCGCCATCGGGTTCTACGAGCGATCTTCTCGGGTATGCGGTGACCGATGCCCGACGTGGCTATCTCGGGGTCGTGACCGACGTCATAATCACCGGGGCGAATGATGTGCTCGTGGTCGATGAAGGTCCGTTCTCGCAGGTCCTGCTTCCCGTGATCGACGAAGTCGTAATCGATATCGATGACGCAGGTCGGGGCATAGCAGTAGAGCTTCTCGATGGACTTATCGATGAGGACATCACGTCATGAGGATCGACATCATCAGCGTTCTACCCGGAGTTTTCGGGCCGATGCTCGAAGCATCGATACTCGGTCGGGCTCAGGCGCGTGGTGTTATCGATGTAGTGGTCCACGATCTGCGCGACTGGACCGAGGATCGGCACCGTACGACCGACGACTATCCGTTCGGCGGAGGCCCGGGTATGGTCATGAAGCCGGAGCCTGTCTATCGCGCTCTCGATGCAGTCGAGGGCCTTGCGGATAGTCGGTCGTTCGTCGTCGTGATGTCGCCACAGGGTAGACCGTTGGACCAGGCACTCGTGCGCGACCTGGCCCGACGACCACGCCTGGTCGTCTTATGTGGTCGGTATGAAGGCTTTGACGAGCGCATCCTGAAGCGGGCGGACCTTGAGTTGTCTATCGGCGACTACGTACTCACTGGTGGTGAACTTCCTGCGCTGGTTCTTGTCGACGCCGTTTGCCGGCTGCAGCCCGGCGCACTCGGATGTAGTGATTCAGTAACGGATGAGTCGTTCAGCGAGGATCTTCTAGAGTATCCTCAGTACACTCGTCCTGCATGTTTCCAGCAGATGAGTGTTCCAGACGTCTTGCTGAGCGGCGATCATGCCCGGATCGCGGCGTGGCGGCGCACAGAGTCCGTTCGTCGCACGGCCGAACGCAGGCCGGATCTACTGAACAGTGCACGACTGACCGTTGAGGAGTCTGAGTTCGTGAGACGAATCGTCGAGGAGGAGAGCGTCGAAGGTGAATGACGGCGAGGAAAGATATGAAGACGACGTACAGTCGTTCAGTGATGACAGAGGGCGAGATGAGATCACGGACCTCAGCGGTGCGGGTTCCCGAGTGCCTGAGGAGCGACCCATCTCGTTCGTCCGTTGGTTGGCCGAGCTCCTATTCATGGTCGTGCTCGCATTCGCACTTGCCGGGGCGATCCGTACGTGGGTCGTCCAACCGTATGTCATCCCCAGCGGGTCGATGATCCCGACAATCGAGTTGCAGGATCGCGTAGTCGCCAACAAGTTCATCTACCGTTTCACTGAGCCCAAGCGCGGTGACATCGTCGTACTCGATGACCCGACAGGGTCAGTGGACACACTGATCAAACGTGTCGTAGGACTCGGCGGAGAGACGATCGACCTCATCGACGGCAAGGTCGTTATCGACGGCAACGTACTCGATGAGCCATACACCCACGATCTACCCACCGAGCCGATGGTCCAGGAGATGCCATATACAGTGCCCGACGGTTATGTATGGCTGATGGGGGACTATCGCACCAACAGCGCCGACTCGCGCGTGTTCGGCGCTGTGTCGCTATCTCAGGTCCACGGACGTGCGGTCTACCGCTTCTGGCCCATCGATCGCATCGGCGCTATGGACTAGGGGTCAGCCACCCGTCACCCATGCGATCGGATCGTATGCATTGCCTCACCGGGGCGGCTTCGCTATACTACTCACTCGTGCCTCATGGCATCCGGTAACACACCACAGACTGAACAGGAACGTCTCATGGACAAGATCCGCGCTATCGAGCAGCAGCAGCTGCGTGACGACCTGCCCGAGTTCGGGGTCGGTGACACCGTCAAGGTCATGTACAAGGTCGTTGAGGGTACCCGGGAGCGCATCCAGCCGTTCCAGGGCATCGTCATCCGCCGTCATGGTGCTGGCAATCGCGAGACCTTCACGGTCCGCAAAGTCTCGTTCGCCGTTGGCGTGGAGCGCACCTTCCCGGTCCATTCGCCCAAGATCATGGATCTCGAGGTCGTATCTCGCGGCAAGGTTCGCCGCTCCAAGCTGTACTACCTGCGCGATAAGGTCGGCAAAGCCGCCCGCGTCAAGGAACTGCGTCACTAGTCGTGATCCAACTCGTACGTATGAAGACCCCGGCATCGCCCGGGGTCTTCTGCGTTCTCGCGGTACACTTGATCCATGGATACCAGATCGATCGCCGTCATCACAGCCGAGCTCGACTCGGCTGACGACAACTCTCTTGCACAACTCATCGCATCGCTTGCTTACGACGAGCGGGCGGGGGTCCGGCGCGCCGTCGTGCGTGCACAGCGGCGCCGCAGCGCCGAAGCGGTGGAACTCTCTCGTCTGCACGTCCTGGCTCGCATGGAGCAGGAGCTGATGGATAATGGGTGTGTGATCGTGGCTGGTGTTGACGAAGTTGGTAGGGGGGCGCTTGCCGGGCCGGTCACGGCGTGTGCGTGCGTCTTCGACCGGGATGTACACGTCCCCGGTGTCAACGACTCCAAGCGCCTGTCGCCTCGGACGCGCGAGCACCTCGCCGTCGAGATACGCCGTCTTGCTCGTGGCGTTGGGGTGGCGCATGTCCCGCCAGCCGAGATCGACGAACTCGGCATCGTTGCTGCCACTGTCGAGGCGATGCGGCAAGCGATCGGCAGACTTCCAGAAGTGCCGGATCATGTACTTGTCGATGGTCTTCCCGTGAACCTTGGTCTGGCATGTACGGCCATAGTCTCAGGAGACGCGCTGACACGTGCTATAGGGGCAGCGTCCATCGTTGCCAAGGTCGATAGGGACCGCCTGATGACGGATATTGATGCCCGGTTCCCGGTGTATGGATTCGCCGGAAACAAGGGGTACGGGAGTGCTGCGCATATGGAGGCCTTGCGGACCTATGGCCCATCGACGGTGCACCGTCTATCGTTTGCGCCATGTTCGTCGCGCACCCTGTTCTGAGTCCCGAGTGATGGTGACTGGGCTGCCGTCACCGACTCATACGGTGGAAGGGTTTGAGTCTGTTCAGGTTCCGGTGCACATCCCCTGAGATGCTCCTCCTGTAGAAGGGAGCATCCTGATGACACCTATCGAGATCGGACGCAGGGGAGAAGAAGCGGCAGCCGCGTACCTCGAGCGGCAAGGGATGGTGATCGTAGACCGCAACTGGCGCAACGGCCGCGGAGAGATCGACATTATCGCGATGGACGGTGAGGAGCTCGTGGTCTGTGAGGTGAAGACCAGGGCGTCGACATCGGCAGGACAGCCGGAAGAGTCCGTGTCTGTGGCCAAACAACGACGCCTGGTCAGGCTTGCGGAAGCGTACATCGCGGCAAGTGGGTTGTCGGATCTGTCGGTGAGGTTCGATGTCGTATCGATCGTCGTGCTGTGCGAGGATCGCGCGCTCTTGCGACACCATCGCGCCGCGTTTGCGCTGGCCTGACCGTCATGCAGGCATCGATCACTACGGCGACACTGCACGGTGTCGATGCGGTTCGCGTGGAAGTCCAGGCAGATGTGTCGCCTGGACTACCGATCTTCGGCATCGTGGGACTCGCTGACGTAGCCGTTCAGGAAGCCCGCGATCGCGTCCGTGCAGCATTGCGGGCTGCGGGGTATGAGTTTCCGAATGCGCGGGTCATCGTCAATCTGGCACCCGCACCACTTCGAAAGCACGGGACCGGCTTCGATCTCCCTATCGCACTGGCCGTTCTCTGCGCGACCGGGCAACTTCCGCACAAGGTCTTCGAGTCTCTGTCGGTCGTGGGTGAACTCGGTCTGGATGCGCGAGTGCGGGAGGTACCCGGGATGCTCGCGCATGCGATCGGTGCCGTGTCGCGTGGCGAGAACCTCCTGGGGCCGGCAGCTTCGGCCGAGGTGGTCGCCGTCGTACCGGGCTTGGGCTTCCACGCGCTGGAGCACCTCTCGGTACTTCGGGGCGGGCTGCCCGCCGTGTTCGAGACTGCAGTCGAGCCTGACCGACACAGTCCTCGACCACCAGTGCGACTGGAGGATGTCGCCGGACATGAAACAGCGAAGCGTTGCCTTGAGGTCGCTGCAGCTGGCGGTCATCACATCCTTCTCACTGGTCCTCCGGGCTCGGGCAAGACGCTCCTGGCTCGTGCACTTGCCGGGCTCCTGCCACCCTTGACGGACCGTGAACGGTTGGAGTCTGCTCTGATCTATTCAGTGGCGGGACTGGACCCGATGTCGGCAATCGAGGGGATCCGCCCGTTCAGGGCACCGCACCACTCATGTACGGTGGCCGGGCTGGTGGGCGGAGGAACGCCGCCCAGGCCGGGCGAGCTCAGCCTCGCGCACAACGGCGTGCTGTTCCTTGACGAAGTGCCGCAGTTCGCGCCCGCCGCACTACAGGCGCTTCGACAGCCCATAGAGGAAGGAGTCGTTACTCTGGTGCGGGCCAGTGGGGCAGTGCGTTACCCCGGGAAGATCACACTCGCCGCGGCCATGAATCCCTGCCCGTGCGGGTATGACGGAGATCCGCAGCGTTCGTGCACCTGCACCGAGGGGGCGGTGCATCGCTACCAGTCACGAATCGGTGGGCCGCTCTTCGATCGCATGGACATCTCCATACGTGTGGACAGGATAGACCCTGCGTTGCTACTTGATGATGAGCGTCCGCCAGGGGTGTCGACGGATGACGTACGGGAGCGGGTGGCTGCAGCCCGGGCGTACGCTATGTCACGGCCGCCCGCCAGTCTCCGCAGTTGGCTTGCTCCTGCGGCGAGGTCGACCCTGGAGGTCGCAGGACGCAACGCCCGCCTGTCTGGACGTGCCATCACCCGCCTTTTGCGCGTCGCGCGGACCATTGCCGATCTCGAATGCACGGAACGTGTCGACGAGGTCCACGTGATAGAGGCGATGGCTTATCGTGCGTGGGAAGTCGCATGAGCGCCCTTCGCTTCATCCTGGAGTTGGGTGAGCCCGGATACCCACAGCTTCTCGCCGAGACGCCAGATCCCCCGAAAAGGCTCTACGGCTTGGGCCGGCCATCTGCGTTGCGCCCCGGACTTGCGATCATCGGGTCCAGGAAGGCGACACCGTACGGCCTGCGGTGCGCGCGCCAGTTCGCGGGATGGGCGGGGTCGGCCGGTGTGACGATCATCTCCGGTGCGGCTATAGGGTGTGATAGTGAAGCTCACCGTGCGGCGCTGGGTGCGGGAGGGCCGAGTGTGGCGGTCCTGGGCTGCGGCCCCGACGTCGACTACCCACGTCGATCCGCGGACGTTCTTCGCATGATGCGAACCGAGCATGCAGTGATCTCTGAGCTCCCGTTCGGTATGCAGCCCACGCGGTGGTCGTTCGTGCGGCGCAATCGAATCATCGCCGGTCTCGCACGTGCAGTACTGGTGGTGGAGGCCGGTCTCCCTAGTGGCACGTTCAGCACGGCCGATGCCGCGCTCGATGCCGGTCGTGATGTGCTTGCCGTTCCCGGATCCATCCTCTCTGCCGAGTCACGTGGCGCCAACCGGCTCATCCGTCAGGGTGCGATCCCGGTTACCGATATCGCTGAGTTGGCGATCACACTCGGTATCGAGGGCGTGTTATCGACAGTCGGTGAGACCGATCCTAAAGATGCGGCTATGCGAGCGCTAGCTGCAGACCCGCTTCGTCCCGACGACTTTGCGCGGACGCTTGGCATCGATATCGTCAGTGCCGCGCGAACACTCGGACGCTTGGAGTCTTCGGGTGCCATCGTTCGGTATCCCGATGGGCGATACGGGCTGGGGTGATGGCGGACCATCACAGTGACGTACAATGTGCGCATCCGATCAAAGGAGAACGCCGGTGGATCCGGTCACGATAGTAGGGGCTGGGCTTGCAGGGAGTGAGGCGGCCTGGCAACTCGCCAGCCGAGGTGTGCTCGTGCGCCTCTACGAGATGCGTCCTGAGGTAGTGGGCCCTGCGCACCACACCGACTATTTCGCCGAGCTCGTCTGCTCCAACTCGTTCAAGAGCGATGACCCTCACACGGCGGCCGGACTACTCAAGCGAGAGCTCGAGGACATGGGTTCGTTCGTGCTCGCTGCTGCACGAGAAACGGCGGTACCCGCTGGTGGCGCACTGGCGGTCGACAGGGACAGATTCAGCAAGAGCATCACGAAAGCCATTGAGCAGCACCCGTTCATCGATGTATGGCGCAAGGAAGTGACGCAGATACCGGACGGAGACGTCATCGTCGCTGCAGGACCGCTCGCAAGTGAGAGCCTGATCTCTGCCCTGACGGGACTCACTGGTTCCGGGCATCTGGCGTTCTACGATGCGGCGGCTCCGATCATCGATGCGGAGACCATCGATCGCAACGTCGTATTCGGTGCCTCGCGCTGGGGTAAAGGAGGGGAGTCCGACTATCTCAACTGCCCGATGGACCGGACCCAGTACGAGACGTTTGTCGGTGCGCTGATCACGGCCGATCGTGTCACACTGCGCGACTTTGAGCGCAAAGAGCTCTTTCAAGCATGTCAGCCTGTAGAGGAAGTGGCACGGACAGGTGTCGATGCGCTGCGCTACGGAGCACTGAAGCCTGTCGGGCTGATCGATCCTACGACCGGCGACCGACCGTGGGCTATTGTGCAGTTGCGCGCCGAGAATCGCGCTGGTAGCGCGTATAACCTTGTCGGCTTCCAGACGAATCTCACGTTCCGCGAGCAGGAACGCGTGTTCAGAACGATCCCCGGCCTGGAGCACGCCACGTTCATGAGGCATGGAGTGATGCACCGCAACACCTTCATCGATGCGCCGCATCTATTGGACATGGGTCTCGCGCTGCGTGCCGAACCACGCGTTCGTATCGCCGGTCAACTATCAGGCACCGAGGGTTATCTCGAAGCCGCAGCATCCGGACTCCTCGCGGCCCTTGGTGTCTGCAGCACGCGTGCGGGAGCACCACTTCCGGTACTCCCGCAGAGCACTGCACTTGGCTCGCTGCTCGCTTATGCGACGGATCCTGCAACGGATGGCTACCAACCCACGCACGTGAACTTCGGTCTTGTGCCTGCGCTGCCTGAGCGCGTCCGTGGTAAACAGGCTCGCTATGCTGCATATGCCGAGCGCGCACGTTCGGACATGCGCGCATTTATCGAAACTCGCCCGGATCTTTTTGAGGCGCCCCGCGATGGACAGGATGAGTAGCCGGGTGGGGAGATGAGTCCTACCAGATGAGCGAACGACCCACCAACGAACAACTTACCGATGCATTCCTCGAGCATCTTCGCGTCGAGAGGAACCTGTCTCCGCGTACAGTGACCGCATATGCATCCGATCTGGGTGGTTTTTGCGACTGGGCTGTACGTGAGGACGTCCACGTCCTCGATGCGGATCATCGAAGACTCCGCCGATATCTTGCCGAGCTGGATCGTGCGCAGTACTCGAAGCGCACGATCGCGCGTCGACTTGCAGCACTGCGCTCGTTTTATCGCTATCTTGTTCGGATGCAGTTCTTGACTGCGAGTCCAGCAGCGGTTTTGGCGACCCCGAAGACGCCGCAGCGACTGCCCGGCGTGACGCCAGAGTCGCTTATCGATCAGCTACTCGGACTGCCGGATACGGAGACCCCGCTGGGGGCGCGTGACCTCGCTATCCTCGAGCTACTGTACGCCAGCGGTCTCCGTGTGTCCGAACTGACAGGGTTGGATATTGGCGACGTCGACCTGGCGTCGGCGACCGTACGCGTGATGGGTAAGGGTGCACGTGAACGTATCGTGCCTATCCACCCGCTTGCCGCCAAGCGGCTTCAGGAGTATCTGACGGTCGGTCGGACAAGGTTGGATAAAGGCGCCGCGAGCGGTGCATATTTCCTCAACCGCCTTGGCACACGACTGACCTCCGGTGGAGTTCGTCGCATGCTCGACCGATACTTACAACAGCTCGAACAGTGTGCACATATCACGCCGCATGACCTGCGTCATTCGTTCGCAACGCACCTGCTTGAGGGTGGGGCCGATCTTCGGACGGTTCAGGAGCTCCTGGGTCACGTTGCGCTGTCCACCACCCAGATTTATACTCACGTCAGCACGAGGCATCTGCGTGAGGTACACAAGGGGGCGCATCCTCGGGCCTAATGGAGGTCCATATCGTATGAAAACCGATCCCAAAGCGGAGCTTGCATCTGCGTGGGAGACATTCAAAGACGCTGGCGATATTCAGGCGAGAGATCGCCTGATTGTCGCCTATTCGCCATTAGTGAAGTACGTCGCTGGTCGTCTATCATCCGGATTGCCCCGGACGGTCGATACAGCCGATCTCGTGTCATACGGGGTGTTCGGGCTGATAGATGCTATAGAGAAGTTCGACATCACGCGGGGCATCAAGTTCGAGACCTATGCGATCGCCAGGATCAAGGGTGCGATCATCGATGAGTTGCGTGCGATGGACTGGGTGCCCCGGTCTGTGCGTTCGCGGGCACGCCAGTTCGAGTCTGCATACATCACTCTCGAGAATCGTTTGAAGCGTGTTCCTTCCGATTCGGAGATCGCCGTAGAGATGGGGGTCACGCCCCATGAGTTACAGTCCATCCTCACGCGTGTGTCGTATACGTCGATCATCTCGTTCGAGGACATGTGGACTTCCGGGGTAGACCAGGATGAACACAGTGATCCTCTCAGTGCGATACCCGATCAAGCTGCAGAGGATCCGGTCTCTATCTTCGAGACCGCAGAGCTCAAGGAGATTCTTGCCTCGGCTATCGATCGACTTCCTGATCGTGAGAAAAGCGTCATCGCTCTGTACTACTACGAGGGGCTGACCCTCAAAGAGATCGGTGCTGTGCTTGGAGTCACCGAGTCTCGAGTGAGCCAGATGCACACCAAGGCTGTGCTCAGACTCAGGGCGCGGCTGCAGGCGGCCCAGGGGTTCATACCTGTCAGCTAGTAGCGGGAGACTGTGGAGGGGTGATCGGTATGGCCGCACAGCGCGTCCTCGTCGTCGAGGACACCGACCTTTTGCGTCGGATGTATCACGATCGACTCCTGCAGGACGGGTTTCAGGTTTTCGACGCAGCTGATGGTATCGCTGGGCTCTCTGTTCTTCGTGACCAGCCGGTGGATCTGATCCTTCTCGATCTGATCATGCCGCGGATGGGTGGGCTGGAGGTACTGGAAGCCGTCAAGGCCGACCCACGCACCCATGACATCCCAGTGGTCATCCTCACCAACCTTGGCGAAGAGTCGACCATCGAGCAGGCAGTGTCGCTCGGTGCGACCGACTATCTGATCAAAAACCAGTCTCGTCCGGCCGATGTCTCGGACAAGGTTCGACTCACGCTGGATGCACTTGGCACCACGTGTGCGCAAAATGATGAGTTCCACGTGTTCATCAAGCCCGATGTGGGCGACGTTCAGTGTGTCATCGATTCGGCCGGACTCAAGCGCAAGCTCTGGTGCCCCGCATGCGAGAACGAGCTCTCACTGCGTCTCGTACCCCAAGTGGATCACCCGGGGCACTTCGATGCGTGCTTTGTATGTGAGTCATGCGGTCGAGAGTACGCAGGACTTCGCTGATCCGCTCCCTCTCAGGTACCGCGTGGCCGCCACAGCCATGGCGTTTCGTGGTACCATACCTGCGCTCTTAACTCACACGTCTGTGGATCCTGTGCGTGGTGCCGGCGAAGCCGGTCGTTACAGGAGTCGAAGCGGGCGGAGGCCAACCACGAAGGAGGCACCACTGTGTCCGTGTCAATGAAGAACCTGCTTGAAGCCGGCGTGCACTTCGGTCATCAGACCCGTCGCTGGAACCCGAAGATGAAGCCGTACATCTTCACCGAACGCAACGGCATCTACATCCTGAACCTGCAGCGTACCCTCAAGGAGATCGACACGACGTATCAGTTCGTGCGTGACCTGAGTGCTCGTGGCGGATCGGTTCTGCTGGTCGGCACCAAGAAGCAGGCACAGGATCCGATCCGCAAGGAAGCCGAGCGTGCCGGTATGCCGTACGTGAACCAGCGCTGGCTTGGTGGCATGCTTACCAACTTCGTGACGATCCGTGGTCGCATCAAGCGGATGATCGAGCTTGAGACCATGGAGGAGAACGGCACGATGACCCAGCTTCCCAAAAAAGAAGCGCTCCTTCTGCGTCGTGAACTCGTCAAGCTTCAGCGCGATCTCACCGGTATCCGCGATATGGGTGATCTGCCGAAGGCGGTCTTCGTGGTCGACACCAAGCGTGAGGCTATCGCCGTCAAGGAAGCGCACCGACTCAATATCCCGCTCATCGGTCTCGTGGACACCAACGCGGATCCTGACGAGGTAGACTACGTGATCCCCGGTAACGACGATGCTATCCGCGCGGTCTCGTTGATATGCAAAGTCATCGCCGATGCCGCGATCGATGGTCGCCGTGCCGCCGGTCTGACCGTTCCGGGCGATGGCGAGCCAGCTGTCGAAGGCGACGTTGCCGCACCCGTGACCGAGACCAGCGCCGTTGAGGCTGCACCTGTCGCTGCTGATGGACCCGTCGCGGCAGTCGAGGCGCCCGCTCCCGAAGCGCCTACCGCCGAGTAGTCGTATCACCAGTCACGCGAACCGAGCGCGGTCATGCGCGCTTGCACGAGGAGGAACGATGGAGATCACCGCAAGCATGGTCAAGGAGCTCCGCGAGAGCACCGGCGCCGGCATGATGGACTGCAAGAAGGCACTGGTCGAGGCGAACGGCGACATGGAGGCAGCGGTCGACGTACTTCGCACCAAAGGTCTCGCCGCCCTGGCCAAGAAAGCGGGACGCGCCACTAATGAAGGTCTGATCGGTGGCATCGTAGCCGAGGATGGCCGCACGGCATCTGTTCTTGAGGTCAACTGCGAGACCGACTTCGTAGCGCGCAATGCCAACTTCAAGGAGCTCGTGACCGAGCTTGCTCAGCAGGTTCTTGAGTCAGCGCCAGTCGACGTCGATGACATGCTCGCTCAGCCCTACGTCCAGCGTCCCGAGATCACCGTCGAGGAGCGTCTCGGCGAGGCTGTGAGTAAGCTCGGCGAGAACATGGGCATAGCGCGTCTCTTCCGCTACGAGCTTTCGACCGAGGCCGGCTGCATGGCTGTCTATATCCATGGCATCGGGAACATCGGCGTACTCGTCGAGGTGAGCACGGGTACACCTGAAGCTGCCGCACACGATGCCGTGCGCGGATTTGCAAAAGATGTGGCTATGCAGATCGCAGCCGCAGCCCCGATCGCTATTCATCGCGATGAGGTCGCTTCTGATGTCGTCGAGCACGAGATGAACATCTACCGGAATCAGGCTGCAGAGACAGGTAAGCCCGAGCCCATCCAGCAGAAGATAGCCGAAGGCAGGCTTGAGAAGTTCTTCAAAGAGTTCTGTCTTCTTGAACAGCAGTTCGTGAAGAACCCCGATATCACCGTGAAGCAGCACGCACAGCAAGCCGGCAAAGAGGCGGGTGCGTCGGTCGACGTGGTCCGTTTTGTGCGCCTCGTCCTTGGTGAGACGAACCCTGAACCGAAGAGCAGTTGCTGCTGCTGATCGCATGACCTGAATGGGGCGATGCGCAGCATCGCCCCATTGGTTTATCATCATCACGGACCATGTGCGTGTCGCGAAGTCGATCGAGGGAGGAACATGCCCGGATTCCGGTATGAGCGCGTTCTGCTCAAGCTTTCTGGTGAAGCACTGATGGGAGATGCCGGTTATGGCATCGACCCCCGGGTTCTGGATTTCCTTTCTGCTCAGATCAAAGAGGTGGTCGCTGGTGGTGTCCAGGTCGCCATCGTCGTTGGTGGCGGGAACATCTTTCGCGGTGTAGCTGCTTCCGCCAAAGGTATGGACCGCGCTCAGGCGGACTACATCGGTATGCTTGCTACTGTGATGAACGCGCTTGCTCTCCAGGACACCCTCGAGGCACATGGCGTCTACACTCGCGTGATGTCGGCGATCGAGATGAAGGATGTCGCCGAGCCATACATTCGGCGTCGGGCCATCAGTCATCTTGAGAAGGGGAGGACCGTCATCTTCGCGGCGGGAACCGGGAACCCCTATTTCACGACGGACACGACGGCGGCGCTCCGTGCGCTCGAGATCCACGCAGAGTGCATCATGAAAGCCACCCGGGTCGACGGTGTGTACGATGCCGACCCAAAGCTCGTTCCAACCGCTAAGAAGTTCGATGAACTCGCCTATATCGATGTTCTCAACCTCGGCCTGAAGGTCATGGACAATACCGCTATCAGTCTGGCGATGGATAATGATCTGCCGATCATCGTCTTCAACATGGAGCGTGAAGGTAACATCGCCGCTGCTCTGCTCGGCAAGCCCGTTGGTACCATCGTGCGAGGAGGCGCCTCATGAGCGTGAACAGTCTGAAAGAAGCTGCGGAGCGCATGGATAAGGCTGTCGTTGCGCTCGGTTATGAGTTCGGTGGCGTCCGCACGGGCCGTGCTTCCGCAAGCATCCTGGACAAGATCCAAGTCGAGTACTACGGCACGATGACGCCGCTTAATCAGATCGCGTCCGTGAACGTTCCCGAGCCACAATTGCTCGTGGTAGGGCCCTACGACAAGACGGCCCTTGGTGCCATAGAGAAGGCCATCCGTTCGGCGGATCTCGGCTTCAATCCGTCCAATGACGGTCAGGTCATCCGTGTACCGTTCCCGGCGCTGAATGAGGAACGCCGCAAGGAATTGGTGAAGCTCTGCCGCGGCTACGCAGAAGAGAGTCGCATTGCCATCAGGAACATCCGCCGCGATGCTAACGACGGCTTCAAGCGCCAGGAGAAAGAGAGTGACATCTCCCAAGACGAGCTGCATCACTACGAAGCCGAGATACAGAAGTCGACCGATGCCCATATCGCTGAGGTCGATGAGTTGCTCAAGCGCAAAGAAGCGGAGATCATGGAGGTCTGAGTGGCTGACACTCCGCTAAGAGCATCACTCGAGTCCTTCTTCAGGAGCCGCGTTGACCGGGAGCTCCTTTCTCGGCTCGATGTCGCACATGTGCCGGCTCATGTGGCCATCATCATGGACGGTAACGGCCGATGGGCGACCAAACGCGCACTGGCGCGTCAGCTCGGGCACAAGGCAGGTGCCAAGGCGGTTCGCGAGTCCATCGCCACGTGCCTCGAACTCGGCATCAGGTTCCTCACCATCTACTCGTTTTCTAGCGAGAACTGGCGCCGCTCTGCCGATGAGGTTTACGGCCTCATGTCGCTGTTCGTCGAGGTCCTTGAGTCGGAGATGGATAGTCTCATGGACAAGCGTGTGCGCGTGCTTCTTATCGGCAGCGAGGCCGGTGTACCCGAGCGGACCATGACAGCGTTCCGCGACGCCGAGCGACGGACGGCCGGCAACGACCGGCTCACGTTGGTCGTCGCACTGAACTACGGAGGGCGTCAGGAGCTGACCGAGGCCGTTCGTGTGATCGCGCGGGACATAGCCGATGGCCGTATCATGCCTGGCGACATCACCGAGGAAACAGTAGGCGCAACCCTGTACACTCGCGACATCCCCGATCCCGACCTACTGATCAGGACGAGCGGGGAGATGCGGGTGTCTAACTTCCTGTTGTGGCAGATCGCCTACTCGGAGCTCTGGGTCACGGGGGTTCTCTGGCCTGACTTCCGGCGGGGAGACCTGCTTCGGGCCGTGGTGGACTTCCAGCATCGCTCGCGTCGTTTCGGCGGACGCTGATGGCTAGCTCCCTCAAGGACTTCGGTGTTCGCGCGACGAGTGCACTCATCCTTGGCATCGTAGTTCTCGGCGCTCTCTTCTTTGCGGGCGTGTGGGGCATCGCTGTCGTCGTTGCTGTCGTGGCCGTGCTCGCCTCGGTCGAGTTCTTCATGATGTCGAGGCGTGAGCGTCGCATGCCTCACGAGATGATCGCGCTTGTTGCAGTCGCCGTGATGCCACTGGCGGCCGCAGGCTTCGGTCCAACCGGACTCACTGCCGTCGTTGCGGCACTGACCATCAGCGCGTTCTTCTGGCATGTGATGATCAGGCAGATTCGGCTCATGGACACTGCTGTCACGGTATTCGGCGCTGTCTACATCGGGTTCACGCTTTCACACCTGGTACTCATCTGTCGGCTCGAGGACGGGGTCTACCTCGCCCTGGCGACGATCTTCAGTGTGTGGGCCAACGATATCTTTGCGTATCTCGTCGGCTCGGCTTTAGGTAAGCATCGGCTCGCGCCCACCATCTCACCCAAGAAGTCGTGGGAAGGTCTGGTGGCTGGAACTGTAGGAACGGCGGGTATATGGTTGCTCGCAGGGTCGGTCCTCGACCTGCCTATCAGCCTCGGCGCACTTATCGGCATCGGTTTTGTCGCATCGCTCGCAGCCGTCATCGGCGACCTGGCCGAGTCGCGCATAAAGCGTGAGGCGCATGTCAAGGACTCCGGCACGTTGCTGCCGGGACACGGCGGCTTCTTGGACCGCTTCGACAGTTTCATCATGGTGGCGATCGTGACCTATTACGCTCTTATCCTGGCAGGTGTGCAATGACACTCCGTATCGCGATACTCGGGTCTACCGGGTCGATCGGGCGCCAGGCGCTCGATGTGGCCGCGCGATTCCCCGAGCGGGTCGAGGTGGTCGCGCTCGCGGCCCACTCGAGCGCGGTGATGTTGCTGCAGCAAGCCGACCGATTCCGTGTCGACCGTCTTGCACTCGGTGACCCTGCGGCTGCCGAGCGTGCTTCGCGTGACTCGGGGCGTGTGATCGGCTCCGGACCGGATGCGCTCGTCGAACTCGCGAGCGCGGGCGACGTGGACGTCGTACTGAACGCTCTTGTCGGCGCAGCGGGACTACGGGCTTCGATCGCAGCGCTAGATGCGGGCCTGACGCTTGCCCTCGCCAATAAGGAGTCGCTCGTGGCGGGCGGGGACATCATCCGCGCTCTGGGCATGGATCGCGTTATACCCGTCGATAGTGAGCACTCGGCCATCTTCCAGTGCCTGCTAGGAGAGCCTGCGGAGGCAGTATCCAGACTCTGGCTCACCGCCTCTGGCGGCCCGCTCCGCGGAATGGATGCTACTGCCCTCCAGTCGGTCACGGTGGAGCAGGCGCTTGCACATCCCCGGTGGACGATGGGTCCCAAAATTACCATCGACTCGGCGACGCTGATGAACAAGGGCCTCGAGGTCATCGAGGCGCACCATCTCTTCGATCTGCCTTACGACCGTATCGAGGTCGTCGTGCACCCACAGTCGTGTATCCACTCGATGGTCGAGTATGCGGATGGATCCGTGAAGGCTCACCTCGGTGCGACCGACATGCGAGTACCTATCCAGTACGCTTTCAGCCATCCGGAGCGGTGGGACGCTCCGGTGACGCCGGTAGACTTCCGGACTCTCGGGACACTCGAGTTCGAGAAGCCCGACATGCACACGTTCCGCAGCCTTTCGCTTGCGTACGAGGCGGGACGTGCCGGTGGCACCCTTCCGACGGTGCTCAGCGCTGCCAACGAGGTCGCCGTTGCCGCATTCCTCGCGGGTCGTGCACCACTGACGGCGATCCCGGCCACGGTCGAGTCGGTACTCGAACGCCACGATCGAACGGCCGCAGATACCCTTGCCGCAGTCGAAGCCGCTGACTCGTGGGCTCGACGTACCGCGGAGGCCCTGCTTCCCTGATGGGTGGCGCACCACTTGCTCTGTCTCCGGTATGCGCCGATACGATAGGAGTTCCTGATGATGCAGTTCCTCTCCGTCATGGAGAACGCTCTGTGGGGGATCCTCACGTTTTCGATCCTCGTGGTGATGCACGAGGGAGGCCACTTCCTGGCGGCCCGAGCGTTCGGGGTGAAGGTCCATGAGTTCATGATCGGTCTTCCCGGTCCGTCGCTACGATTCCGTTGGCGCGACATGGACTGGGGTATCACTGCAGTCCCGCTGGGCGGATACGTGCGTATCGCCGGTATGGAGCCCGGTGAGGAGGATGCACTCGTCGGAGAGACACTCGCAGCTATCCGGGATCATGGGATATCGGAACCTCACGCGCTTGCGCGCCTGCTCGGCGTAGAAGAGGAGCGTGCAGCGGCGCTCCTGTTCACCGTCGAGGACTGGAAGGCTGTCCGCCGCGACAAAGAAGGCACACTCTCGCTCACCGTCCCGGGCGACACTGAGGCAGCCGACTCCACCGAACTCGCCGACCAAGCCCGTTCGGTTACCTATAGGGGTAAGTCGACACCCAAGCGGATCATCATCCTTGCCATGGGTGTCATCACGAACCTACTCGTGGCCGTACTCACGCTCACGGTGTTCTTCGCGGTCTTCGGCTACATGGAGACCACGACGGTCATCGCAGGGGTGGAGGATGGCTCTCCCGCCCAGAACGCAGGAGTCCTCCCAGGGGATGAGATAGTGGCGGTCGATGGTGAGCGCTTCGATTCCGCTGACCGGTTCCTTACGATCATGGGTCGCACCGATGCGGGGGATACGGCGATCATCAGTGTTCTGCGAGACGAGGAGACCATCGAACTGCCTGTGACGCTCGCCGAGCAAGAGGGGCATGGGTATCTCGGCATCAACCTCTCCGGAGGGCCACAGCGACCGGGAATCATCGAGAGCTTCGGCATGAGCCTCGGCTACGTACGTCTCGTGTTCCAGGTCATCATGGACCTCTTCGACCCTGCGACGTTCTCCGGAACGGTCCGGAACTTCACCGGCCCCATCGGTGTGTCGGTGTTGGCCGGTGACGCGGTGTCTGGAGGTCCGCTTGCATATGCTTCGCTCATCGCGATGTTATCGCTTTCGCTCGGCGTGATGAACATCCTGCCGATACCGCCGCTCGACGGCGGTAAGATAGCTCTGGAGATCGTCGAGCGTGTCATCGGGCGGCCACTCAGTCGTACGATCACCCTTGGATTCAGCGCAGTCGGAATGGCCCTGCTCTTCGGACTTATCGGGATTATCATGTACCAGGACATCATTCGCTACGCCTTCTAGGCGTAGCGCCGTACAGTTCGCTCGAGTCCAAGGGGGGTTTTGTGTGGCCCATCGTCGTGAGTCGCGATCGGTTTCTGTCGGCGGTGTGGTGATGGGCGGTGGTGCGCCGATCACGGTCCAGTCGATGACCAACACTCCGACCACGGACGTGGATGCGACGCTCGCACAGGTGGTCCGTCTGGTGGATCAGGGCTGTGAGGTCGTCCGTATCGCCATACCACGTGCCGACGCGCTCGAGGGGTTCGAAGCCGTCTGTGGACGGAGTCCCGTACCCGTGGTCGCTGACATCCACTTCGATCATCGGTTGGCGATCGAGGCGACGCGCCGCGGTGCCGCGAAGTTGCGTATCAACCCGGGGAACATAGGCGACATCTCACGGGTGGATGCCGTCATTGATGCCGCCGGCGAGGCGGGTATCCCCATCCGCATCGGCGTGAACGCGGGCAGTCTGGCTGCCGAGTATCAGGATGTGGACTGGCCGCTTCCCGAGAAACTCGTGGCCAGCGCGGTGGCGTTCTGCGAACACTTCGAGTCTCGCGGATTCGACGATATCGTTGTGTCCGCCAAGGCCTCGTCAGTGACTGCCACCATCGAAGCATATCGTCTACTCGCAAGTCGTGTGCCCTACGCGCTCCATATCGGTGTGACCGAGGCCGGCACTGCGTTTGCCGGCACCATCAAGAGTGCGGTCGGCATCGGCGTTCTCCTGGAGGAGGGGATCGGTGATACCCTCAGGGTGTCGCTCACGGCTCCACCGGAGGAAGAAGCACGTGTGGCCTGGGAGATCCTTGCAGCGCTCGACATCAGGCGGCGTGGCCCGGAGTTGGTTTCATGCCCTACATGCGGTCGGTGTCAGGTTGATCTCGTTCCTATCGCGCGGGAGGTGGAGCGACGTCTCCGGGCAGTGGACGCACCGATCAAAGTCGCGGTCATGGGCTGCATCGTCAACGGGCCGGGGGAGGCTCGTGACGCCGATGTCGGCGTTGCAGCCGGCAAGGGGGTCGGGCTTGTCTTCCGTCATGGGAAGCCGGTCCGAAAGGTGGCCGAGGATCAGATCGTCGACGCGCTTTTCGAAGAGATCGAGTCGCTCGGATAGCATGCATGTGGTCGCGATCTGACCACTGCTGCGGTATCCTCACCCATACACCAGGACAAATCGAACGCCGAGGGGGCCTTTATGTCAGGCGAGATCGTCAGAGTCGCAGTCGTTGGCGGGGGACGTACGGGCATGCCTCTGCTGGAGGCGCTCTTCGAACTGCCATTCGTCGTTATCGCGGGTGTAGCGGACACCGACCCGCATAGCCCGGGCGCCCGATTCGCACAGGATCGTGGCATCTTCTATACCGAATACGCGAGCGTCCTTGGAGCGAAGTCGGGCGAGATCGATCTCATCATCGAAGTCAGCGGTGATGCGGACGTCAAACCGGCGCTCAAGGATGCCTTCAGAGCACAGGGGAACACGGAGACGATCATCGTCCACGATCTCGTCGCACGCCTCATCATGACCCTGGCATCAGGGAGCGAGACGCTTGCACCGAGCTTCCATCCCGGGGACCGGGGAATCGGCTGACCGCCGGCCACTCGTACCACACCACGACTTCATGCGACCGAGGAGTACCATGCCCGCCCTATTCAGAATGACCGAACTCTACGCCCCCACCCTGAAAGAGGACCCTGTCGACGCCGAAGTGGCGTCGCATCGCCTGCTGCTTCGCGCCGGCATGATACGGCGTGCGGCTGCTGGGATATACACGTTCCTTCCGCTAGGCTGGCGGTCCGTTCGCAAGCTCGAGCAGATAGTCCGTGAGGAGATGGACGCTGTCGGTAGTCAGGAAGTCCTCATGCCGGTCGTCCAACCTGCCGAGCTATGGCAGCAATCGGGTAGATGGGACGTGTACGGGCCGGAGCTGGCTCGTTTGACGGACCGGCAAGGTAGAGAGTTCTGTCTCGGGCCCACACATGAAGAGATCATCACTGCCACCATTCGCGATGAGCTCAGGTCGTACCGGGAGCTTCCGGTATCCCTCTACCAGATAAACATCAAGTTCCGTGATGAGATGAGACCACGTTTCGGGCTGCTCCGTGGCCGCGAGTTCATCATGAAGGACGCCTACTCGTTCCATGCCACACAGGAGTCGCTCACGGAGCACTACGATGCGATGTCCGGTGCATACGGACGTATCTGTGACCGATTGGGGCTGGAATGGCGACCTGTCGAGGCGGACTCCGGCCAGATCGGGGGCAAGGTCACGACCGAGTTCATGGCGCTTGCCGAAAGTGGTGAGGCCGCTCTCGTCTACTGTCAATGTGGCTGGGCTGCGAACGTCGAGGCTGCAGAGGCGGTCGCCCCCTATGTGCCGAAAGCGTCATCATCACAGCAGCTCGTGCGTGTCGAGACACCGGGCATCAAGACGATCGCGGAGCTGGCTTCGTTCCTCGATGTCGATCCTGCGCACACCGTGAAGACCATGGCTGGTCGTGCTGCCTCCGGTGCTCTCGTGTTCCTGTGTGTCCCCGGTGATCGCGAGCTGAACGAGCTCAAGGCTGCGGGTATCGTACCCGGCCTGGAGCTGCTCTCGGAGGACGACTTCGGGACCTTCGGGATCCACCGTGGCTTTCTCGGCCCGGTCGACACCCCCGAGAACACCCTCATCGTCGCCGATCGCACACTGAAAGCCGAGCTGGCGTGGACCGTGGGGGCAAACGAGTCCGACGTGCACCTCACCGGTGCTATGCCAGGCCGTGACTTCACTATCGATGTATGGGCGGACCTCATCGTCGCTGCCCCGGGGGATGCGTGCCCCGTCTGTGCCGGCGAGCTCACTGCTGCGCGCGGCATCGAAGTCTCCCAGGTGTTCCAGCTCGGAACGAGGTACTCCGAAGCCATGGGTGCGACGTTCATGGACGAGGCAGGTGCAGAACATCCGTTCGTCATGGGTTGCTATGGCGTGGGCATCACTCGCTCCCTCGCCGCTGTCATCGAGCAGCACCATGATGAGCATGGCATCGTATGGCCCGTCTCGATCGCCCCACTCGAAGTTGCGGTCATCCCGCTGCAGGCAGGTGACGATCTGGTGGCACCGGTCGCTGTCCGCCTTGCCGATGCGCTCGTCTCGTTGGGTGTCGAGACTGTCATCGACGATCGTGATGAGCGTGCAGGTGTGAAGTTCGCGGATGCCGACCTCATCGGCTGGCCTTACCAGGTCGTCGTCGGTAAGCGCGGTGTGACTGAAGGTGTTGTCGAACTCAAGGTCCGTGCGACCGGCGAGCGCAGCACAGTGTCTATCGATGAAGCTGCAGCCACAGTCGCAGCACTTGTGACAGAAGCCCGAGCGGCGTTCGTGTAGTCTACGCCGAGGGAACACGAACCTCCTGAGCGCCAGTGCAGGGGGTTGGTTCGTGTGCGTCCGGACGTTTGCCGGACGCACACCCTATGCTACAATCCCAGCGAACGACAAACGTCCCGTGTGAGAAGTGGGCTTACCCCCGCTTCTTTTGTTCTGGAAGGAGGCCGAGAGCATGGCGCTCACGCACGAACTCATAGCTCTATTGGAGCCTCTGGTCGTCCAGAACGGGCTTGAACTGGTGACCGTGGAGGTCGCCGGCGGACAACGGCACCGCGTCGTGCGCGTATTCCTTGATCGCGAAGGTGGGATCGATATCGAGGCAGTCGCTGGGGCGAACTCCTGGCTCTCCGAGGTACTCGATGAGTTCCCACGCCTTTCCGGTCCGTACACCCTTGAGGTGTCTTCACCCGGTATCGAACGTGTGCTACGTACACGGGAGCACTTCGAGCGTTTCTCGGGTAGCCATGTGGTCGTCAACACCGTCAAGCCTATCGACGGTCGTGCCCGGTTCACAGGCTATCTCGTGGGACTGTGTGAGAACGATGTCGTTTTGGAGATCGATAAGCAGGAGATCCACGTGCCGTTCGATGCGATCGAGCGGGCACGTTTGAAAGCCGACTTCGATACGGCGGCTGAAAGGGACGGGACGCACAGATGAGCTCCGAGCTGATGGACGCACTGCGGGAACTCGCCCGCGAGAAGAGCATCGACGAGACGGACATGCTGGAGCGGCTGGAAGAGCAGCTTGCGATCACGTATAGGCGCATTCTCGATACCGAGAACGACTGCTCGGTCTCGATCGACCGTGAAAGCGGTCATATCCATGTATACGAGCTTGTGCCGGTAGGTGGTACAGAAGAGGAGCCTGTCTTCGAGGCGAATGACGTCACGCCGGCGGATATCTCGCGCTACGCTGCCACCGCTGCAAAACAGGTCATCACACAGTCGATCCGCGAGGCGGAGCGAGAGCAGATATTCGAGGAGTACGCCGACCGCATCGGTGACAGCATCACAGGCACCGTTCAGCAGTCGGACTCGCGGTACACTCTCGTTAAGATCCGTGAGGGTGTCGAGGCATTGCTTCCGCACGCGGAACAGCCTCCCAACGAACGATACGAGCACAACCAGCGTTTGAAGGCGCTCATCATCGATGTCCGCAAAACGTCGAGCGAACCTTCGATCGTCGTCTCCCGTACGCACCCCAACCTGCTCAAACGTCTCTTCGAACTCGAGGTTCCCGAGATCTATGACGGTATCGTAGAGATCAAGAGCGTTGCACGTGAGCCCGGGATGCGATCCAAGATCGCTGTTTCGTCTCGCGAGCCCGGTCTGGATCCGGTCGGTGCATGTGTCGGGCCCAAGGGTAGCCGGGTCCGCATGGTTGTCGCAGAACTTCGCGGCGAACGTATCGACGTAGTGCCGTGGGCGGACGATGCAGCCACGTTCGTCGGCAACGCTCTATCACCCGCCAAAGTCGCGCGTGTCATCGTGTCTGACGATTCGCACACGGCGACTGTCATCGTACCCGATGACCAGCTATCGCTTGCCATCGGCAAGGAAGGGCAGAACGCCCGACTCGCCGCAAAGCTCACCGGATGGCGGATCGACATCAAGAACTTCGGTCAGGCGGTGTCTTCTGGTCTTGCAGAAGCAGTCGCCGGCGTCGATGTCGAAGGTGACGATGGTGACGGCCGATGTGCTGCTGTCACGAGTACCGGCATTCGCTGCCGGAACCAGGCTCGGCCTGGTAGTCGGTTCTGCGGTGTGCACGAGAAGGAGGCGGCTGACCAGTCGTGACCGAGCGCTCGATGCCTCAACGGACCTGCATTGCCTGTCGGCGGGTGGACCAGAAGCGTTCGTTCGTGCGCTTCGTCCGCGATGCTGAAGGCGACGTGCACGTGGATTCGTCCGGAAAGGCTCCGGGCCGCGGTGCTTCGGTGTGCGCGTCCATCGCGTGCTTCGAGACTGCTGTGACGAAGAACAGGCTTGCGCCCGCGCTCCGTGCAAGTCTCCCTGAAGAGGTTGTGGAGCGACTAAGACGTGAATTCGAGGACGTGCTCCGGACCCGTGGAGCCTCCGCCCCAGGAACTGGATGGTGACGCTGATGCCTGCGATGCGTGTACATGAACTCGCTAAAGAGTTCGGCATGACCTCGAAAGAGTTGCTCGAGCATCTCGAACGACTCAAGATACCTGCACGCAACCATGCGTCCACTCTTGTGGAGGCGTACGTCGACAAGATCCGTAAGGATCTTCATGACGTGATCGAAGTCAAGCAAAAGGAGATGGAGGCCGAGGCCGCCGCACTGGCAGCCGCCGAGGCCGAGCGAGTAGCTGCAGAGAAAGCCCAACGCGAAGCTGAGGTTGCTGCGAAAGCTGCTGCAGAGAAGGCCCAGCAGGCCGAAGCCGAGGCGGCAGCCAAGGCTATCGAGGAGGCACGTGCCAAGGCCGAGGCTGAAGCTGCCGCTCGCGAGGCCGAAGAGCGTGCGCGTCGTGAGGCTGAAGAGGCTGCACGCACTGAAGCTCAGAAGAAGGCCGCTGCCGAAGCAGCGGCGCTCGCCGCTGAGGCCGCACGTGCCGAGGCTGAGGAAGCCGCCCGGTATCGCCAGATGGCGAAGGATGCCGAAGCCGCACAGCCAGCCGCGCCCGCGCCAGCACCTGCGGCGAACCTGATCGCCGACGCCGCAAAGATGGTCCAGAGCGCACAGGACCGTCGTGGGAAGAAGAAGTCCAAGAAGCCGTCCGGTAGGCGTGAAGCTCCGACACATCCACATATCGTGCCCGATGAGAAGCCGCATCTTGAAACCAAGACGATCACCGTCACGGTGAACTCGACCGTCTCCCAGTTCGCAGAGGCGCTCGAGGTCACTCCTGGTGAGGTCGTGAAGCGTCTACTGATGCTCGGCGACCCACACACCGTCAATCAGCCCATGAGTCGCGACGCCATGGAGATCCTTGCCGAGGACCTTGAGGTCGAAGTGCAGGTCGTCACTCCGGAGGAGGAGCCTGGCTTCACCTTCGTCGACGATCCCGCAGACCTCAAGCCACGACCACCGGTAGTCACCGTCATGGGTCACGTCGACCACGGTAAGACGTCACTGCTCGACGCTATCCGTGAGACAGGCGTCGCCGACACCGAAGCTGGCGGCATCACCCAGCATATCGGTGCATCGGTCGTACAGAAGAACGGTCGGGAGATATCCTTCATCGATACCCCGGGCCATGAGGCGTTCACGGCCATGCGTGCTCGTGGCGCCAACATCACCGACATCGTCATCCTCGTGGTAGCGGCTGACGACGGCGTCATGCCGCAGACCGTCGAGGCTATTCACCACGCGAAGGCGGCTGGCGTTCCGATCATCGTTGCCATCAATAAGATTGATAAGCCTGGTGCGAATCCAGAACAGGTCAAGCAGATGCTCACGGAGCACGAGATCGTCCCGGAAGAGTGGGGTGGCTCGACGATCTTCGTGAACGTCTCGGCTAAGAAGCGGATCGGTATCGACGATCTACTCGAAATGGTGCTCTTGCAGGCTGACGTGCTTGAGCTCACCGCCAACCCCGATACACATGCATCGGGTGTGGTCATCGAGGCAAAACTCGACAAGGGTCGTGGTCCGGTCGCCACCGTTCTGGTGCAGCGCGGAACACTTCGTGTCGGAGATGCGATCGTCGCGGGTACGAGCCATGGCCGTGTCCGTGCGCTGGTGAGCCCGAAGGGAGATATCGTCGACCTCGCCAGTCCGGCCAATCCGGTCGAGATCGTCGGTATCTCAAGCGTTCCTTCGCCTGGCGACGAGTTCCGCGTCTTCGCCGACGAACGCGACGCACGCAATCTTGCCGAGGATCGCGCACTGCGACAGCGTCTCATCGCTCACGAGAGCAGGAGACCTGTCACCCTTGATGACCTCTTCGCGCGTATCCAGGAAGGTGAGCTGCGGGATCTCAATCTCGTGGTCAAGGCTGATGCTCATGGTTCGATCGAAGCGCTGCGTGATGCACTCGACAAGATGGATCAGACCGAGGTCCGCATCAATATCATCCACGCTGGCGTGGGTGGCATCACTGAGACCGACGTCATGCTCGCGATGGCTTCCGATGCGATCATCATCGGCTTCAACGTGCGCCCGCTGCCGGTCGCACGTGACCTCGCCGAGAAGGAAAAGGTGGACATGCGGCTTTATCGCGTGATCTACCAGGCTATCGAGGAGATCAACGCAGCACGAGTCGGTATGCTTGCGCCGACCATCGAGGAGCGCAATACCGCTCGTGTCGAGGTCCGTGACCTATTCAAGGTGCCGAAGATCGGAACGATCGCAGGATGCTTCGTGCAGGAAGGCGAGATCGCCCGCGAGGACAAGATACGCATAGTCCGCGATGGAACGATCATCCACGAGGGTAAACAGCACTCACTACGCCGATTCAAGGATGATGTGAAGTCGGTCAAACAGGGCTATGAGTGCGGTATCGGCATCGAGAACTTCCAGGATCTCAAGGTCGGCGACATCATCGAGGCGTACCGCATAGTAGAGGTCGCCCGCGAGGAGTAACCCATGAAGAGCACACCGCGTACCCGGCGCCTCGGTGAAAGTGTTCGTGAGGCGCTGGCCGAGGTCCTCCGGGACGATGTCTCCGATCCCAGGGTGGACTTTGCAACGATCATATCGGTAGAGGTCTCATCCGATCTCAACCTTGCGAACGTCTACGTCACCACACACGGGGGCGAAGCGGAGTACGAGTCGCTGCTCGAAGGCCTCCGATCAGCCGACAAGAGGATTCGAGCCGGGCTTGCACGACGCGTCCAGATGCGTGTCGTTCCCGAACTCCACTACCACCTCGACACGACGCTTGACCAAAGCATGCGTATCACCGAGGCGCTCAAAGACATCCCGCCGACACTGCTCCAGGATGAGGATGACGTGTGAGCAGCGGCGTAGGGTTCGCGCAGGTGGCGGAGGTGCTTCGTGGTGCCCGGTCGGTCGTCATCGGAGCTCACATCGACCCTGACGGCGACGCGATCGGCTCGATCCTTGGCCTGATGCACATCCTTGATGAGGTAGGGACCAAAGTCACGCCGATTCTGCCCTCTGCTGCCTCGGTACCGCAGACGTACGCATTCCTTCCGGGGGTCGATCGCTTTCGGCACGTCGATGAGGTCGCTACTCCGGACGTCTTCGTCGCTCTTGATACTCCTGTGACACATCGCCTTGCCGATGGAGAGTCCCTGGCGCGCGCCGCCGCTACCCTCGTCATGATCGACCATCACCCCGACGCGGTCGCAAAGGACGCGATCGCTGTCTTCGACTCCTCGGCTGCGGCAGCCGGCTGCCTCGTATGGCAGCTCGCAACTCACCTCGAAGTCACCCCGAACGCACAGGCAGCCTCCTGTCTGTATGCGGCCGTTCTGACTGACACCGGCCGGTTCAGCTACTCGAACACCGATGCAGCGACTCTCATTCTGGCGGCACAGATGATTGACGCCGGCGCACATCCAAACGAGATATATCGTGCGATCTACGAGAACCGCTCTGCGGGCGCACAGGCACTGATCGCACGCGTCCTCAGTCGCATCACGCTCGTCAACGAAGGTCGTATCGCTTATGCCTGGGTATCTCAGAGCGACTTTGCTGAGACGGGTGCACTTCCATCAGAGGGAGAGAACCTGATCGACCATGTCCGCGCGCTCGGGGGTGTGGACGCCGTCTTTCTCGTGAAGAAGAATGGCGGGGCGGTCCGCATCAGCCTGCGCGCCAAGGGTCAGACAGACGTCGGCTCCGTTGCTCGGGCCCTGGGAGGGGGAGGGCACCGTCCGGCGGCAGGTGTGACGATCGATGGTGATCTCGAGACCGCACTCGGACGGCTCTTGCCGCTTCTTCCCGGGGGTGGGGAGTGACAGCACGCCGCGGAACCACCAGCCTTTCCGGGATACTCGTCATCGATAAGCCCACCGGTATGACCAGTCACGATGTCGTTGCACGCCTCAGGCGGGCGACAGGGGAGCGTCGGATCGGGCATGCAGGTACGCTCGACCCTCTCGCCACGGGCATCCTGGTCGTCCTAGTCGGTTCTGCGACCCGGCTCGAACGCTATCTATCGGGGCACGACAAGTCATACTGTGCGACCGTCTGCTTCGGAGTCGAAACGGATACACTTGACTCCGACGGTAAGACGCTGATGCGACATTCGGTCCCCGCATCGGTGCTTGACCGGCGCGAAGCACAGCGCATTCTGGACGGGTTCGTCGGTCCGCAGTCTCAGATACCTCCTGCATATTCAGCGATCAAGCGGGATGGTGTTCCCGCGTACCGTCTTGCCCGCGCAGGCGTAGAGGTCGAGATGGCCTCACGCGACATCGTGGTACATGAGGCGGCGCTCGAGAGCATCGACCCCGACACGACATCCTGGGAAGTCCACTTCTCGGTTTCCAAGGGTACCTATATCCGATCGCTTGCCCGAGACCTCGGCACGGCGGCGGGGTCCGGAGCGCACCTGTCCGCACTGTCTAGGACCAGCGTCGGGAGCATCTCCCTCGATGAAGCCCACACGCTCGACGATGCCTGCGATATCGCAGCAGCTGGTGCACTGGCTGATATCTTCAGTGACCCGGTCCCCGCTCTCGGCTTTCCTGTGATGGAGGGTCCGTCTGCTCCTGTTCGTGCCGGTCACGCTCTCCGGGTTCCGCCTTCGATCGACCTCGCATCCGAGGATCGGGTATCGGTACTCGTGGATGGTCGACTTGGAGCCGTATACCGGCAGACGTCACGTGGCTGTGTTCCGGAAACGGTCTTCATCCCGGAGGTTGCGCGATGACACAGATCCTGTGGCAGCAAAGCGATGACCAGCGTATCGGAGAGAGTACTGTCGCACTCGGCGTTTTCGATGGTGTCCATGTCGGTCACCAGACACTGATCCGGGACGCTGTCGAGACTGCTGCCGACGAAGGCGTCTCCTGTTGCGTCGTCACATTCGATCGCGACCCCGACCAGATCGTCACCCCTAAGCACGCTGCACCGCAGCTCACAGACCTGCACGACAAGCTCATGCTCCTGAGCGAGCTCGGCCCCGATGTCATTCTTGTCGTCCCGTTCGACGATCGACTCGCTGCCATGCCTCCACACTCGTTCATCGACAATGTCTTGATGCGGGTACTCACACCACGGGTAGTTATGGTGGGTGTGGACTTCAGGTTCGGTGCCCGTGCCTCGGGAGATGTTGCGACACTCAAGGCGTGTGGTGCTCGCGACGGATTCGAGGTCGTCGCCCATCAGTTGGTCACCCGGGAAGGAGCACCCGTCACCTCTACACGTATCCGTGGGCTTGTCGACTCAGGGGATGTCAAGACGACCGCTCGGCTTCTTGGTCGACCTCACCGTCTGCACGGAGAGGTCGTGCCTGGCATGGCCCGTGGCCGGACGTTGGGCGCTCCTACCGCTAACATCGCCTTCGACGAACGAATGGCGCTTCCCGGACCGGGCGTGTACGCCGCTCGTGTTATTCATCAGGGTCGTGTCTATCGTGCAGCGGTATCATCCGGCCTGCCACCGACTTTCGCGGACTCGACATCGCGATTCGAAGCACATCTACTCGACTTCGATGGCGACCTGTATGGCTCCACACTCACTGTCGAGTTCGTGGACCGCATCGGGGCGCACCGGCAGTACGACAACGAGCGCGCTCTTGCTCGTGCGATCGGCGACTTCATCGCTGACGTCCGGACATCCGTATCCTTGTAGCGGACCACACCGGGGCCTAGCGTCGCCCGGCACCGTGTGTGATACACTTTGCGAGTTGTAGAGATGACCCGACGCCTGGAATAGCGAGTCACCACCGCTTTTCTCGGCACCGGGCGACTTCAGATGAAAGGTGAAAGAGAATATGGCACTAGAGAAGGACGTCAAGTCCACGATCGTCGGCGAGCACGGACGCACCGAAGGCGACACCGGGTCTCCTGAGGTTCAGATCGCGTTACTTTCGCAGCGCATTCGCGATCTCACCGAGCACCTGCGTACCCACACTCACGATCATCACTGTCGACGTGGGCTACTCAAACTCGTCGGTCAGCGTCGTCGGCTTCTCAACTATCTCAAGAAGAGCGATATCGAGCGATATCGAGCGATCGTTGCGAAGCTAGGACTCCGCAACTAGATACGGAACCACGTGAAGGCGGGGAGCTCCCCGCCTTCACTGACGTAGGGGCACGAGGCCCCGCATGAGGGAGCCGCCGCCATAGGGGCGATGCGGCCGGAGAAGAGGAAGACGATGGGAAAGATCACTGAAAGCTTCGAGCTGTATGGACAGCAGTACACACTCGAGACGGGCGAACTGGCCAAGCAGGCCGGTGGCGCTGTACTGGTACGCCAGGGTGACAGCATCATCCTGGTGACCGCGACCGCAAGTAAGCAGGCGAAGGATCTCGACTTCTTCCCGCTCACGGTCGACTTCGAAGAGCGCATGTACGCCGCGGGGCGCCTTCCCGGCGGTTTCATCAAGCGTGAGACGCGTCCCAGCGAAAAGGCTACGCTGACCGCACGCATGATCGACCGACCGATTCGCTCGGCGTTCGACGCTGGCTTTCGCAACGACGTCCAGGTGATCGCCACGGTCCTCTCGGCCGACCAGGAGCACCAGATCGACGTCATCTCCATCATGGGTGCGTCTGCGGCACTCACCGCGGCCGGCCTCCCGTTCGAGGGTCCTCTCGCCGGCGTCCGTATCTGCCGTGATGAGTTCGGTGAGTTTCTCGTCAACCCGACGTTCAAAGAAGCCGAAGCCTCCGACCTCGATCTTGTCGTCGCGGGCAGCCCGGACGCCATCTATATGGTCGAGGCGGGCGCCAACGAGGTGTCTGAAGACGACATGCTCGCTGCGCTCACCTTCGCGCAGGAGGCTATCGGCGAGTTCTGCGCCGTGCAGGAGCGCTTCCTTGCCAAGCTCGACATCACTCCGATGCAGATCGACATAGACGAGCCTTCTCCTGAGCTCCGTGAGCGGATCTTCGCTGCGGGTGCGGACAAGATGCGTGCAGCGCTCCACAACCCCGACAAGCACGCCCGCATGGACGCGGTCGCTCACGTCAAGGAAGAGCTGAAGGGCATCTTCGACGACGTGGAGTATGCAGCGAACACGAAGCATATCAAGGCGCTGATGAAGGCTCTCGAGAAGAAGACCATGCGCGATATGGTCCTCGACGAAGGCGAGCGTGCCGATGGCCGTACTGTCGAGCAGATCCGGCCCATCAGCTGCGCGGTCAACTTCCTGCCTCGCGCACACGGAACCGGCCTGTTCACCCGGGGACAAACGCAGGTTCTCTCGGTGCTCACGCTAGGCATGCTGAACGAGTGGCAGCGCCTGGACACGATCGACGTCTCTGATGGCAAGCGCTATATCCACCACTACAACTTCCCGCCGTTCTGTACCGGTGAGACAGGCTTCATGCGTGGTCCGAAGCGTCGTGACATCGGTCACGGCGCCCTCGCCGAGCGCGCACTGCTGCCGGTCGTCCCTGCGGAGGAGGACTTCCCGTACACGATCCGCATCGTGTCAGAGGTGCTCGAGTCCAACGGGTCCAGCTCGATGGCCTCGGTGTGCGGTTCGACCATGTCGCTGATGGACGCCGGTGTGCCGATCAAGGCCCCGGTCTCCGGTATCGCGATGGGTCTCATCAAGGAGGGTGACCGCTATGCGATCCTCTCTGATATCCAGGGTCTCGAGGATTTCCTCGGCGACATGGACTTCAAAGTGGCAGGTACCGAGACCGGCATCACCGCACTCCAGATGGACAACAAGGCCAAGGGGCTCTCTGTCGAGCTCCTCTCCGAGGCGCTGAATCAGGCCAAAGCCGGACGCGCGCACATCCTTGGCAAGATGCTTGAAGCCATTGATACACCGCGTGACGACCTCAAGGAGTACGCGCCGCGGATCATCACCATCAAGATTCCGACCGACAAGATCCGTGACGTCATCGGCCCCGGCGGCAAGGTCATCAAGGGCCTCGTCGAAGAGACCGGCGCTGACATCGATGTGAACGATGACGGTACGATCTACGTCGCTTGCCGCGATGCACGTGGTCTCGAGGCTGTCGATCGCATCAAGGCTATCGTCCGCGATGTGGAGCCCGGTGAGAAGTACAAGGGCCGTGTGGTCTCCATCCAGCCGTTCGGTGCATTCATCGAGCTCATCCCCGGCAAGGATGGTCTGCTGCATATCTCGAAGATGGCCAAGGGCCGCATCGCAAAGGTCGAGTCGGTCCTGAACGTCGGTGACGAGGTGGAGGTCGTCGTCCAGGAGATCGATGACCGCGGCAAGGTATCGCTCGACCTCATCGAGAAGTTCGATGTCCCGGAGGGGGCCGAAGCACCTCGTCGTGACGATCACGGTGATCGTGGTGGCGACCGCAAGCCCCGCCGTCGGCAGTAAGTTCGCAGAGTGACACACGACGGCCCGGGTCGCATATGCGCCTCGGGCCGTCTTACCTTACGGGAGGACGTGGGCATGTTCTACGACAAGACGGTGCTCGATAACGGCATCACGGTCATCACCGAATCCATGGATACAGTGCGCTCGGTCGCTCTCGGTATCTGGTGCTCGGTCGGCAGTCGCGACGAGATGCCGGCCGATGCAGGTATGTCGCATTTCATCGAACACATGATGTCAAAGGTACCCCTACGCGCACAGCCGCTGAGATATCGCAGTCGTTCGATCGCCTCGGCGCTGAACTGAATGCGTTCACCAGTAAGGAGTACACCTGCTACTATGCGAGGCTCATCGACCAGCACCTACCCGACGCTGTAGAGATCCTTTCAGATATGGTTGTGAACGCGTCGCTTGCTCAGGATGCGTGCGTATCCGAGCGGGAAGTTGTGATCGAGGAGATATCACGCTACGACGATCAGCCCGAGGATCAGGTACACGAGCTGTTCGCAGCCTCCCTGATGCCGTCACACCCACTCGGCTTGCCCGTCATCGGTCATAGAGGGACCGTGAGCGGCTTCGATCACGACGCAGCGTCGAGATTCCATCAGCGCCACTACACCAGCGGAAACATAGTCGTTGCAGCGTCAGGTGCCGTTGATCACCAGGAAGTCGTCGACATGGTCAGCAAGCAGTTGACGTTCCCCGAGGGACCGCGCACCGAGCGGGTCCATGCGACACCGGTTGGAGCGTCTTCACTGTCCGTCATCACGAAGGATACCGAGCAGGCGCATATCGTGATGGGCGTCACCGGCCTCCCTGCACGACATGAGGACCGGTTCGTGCTCGCCGCACTCGATGGTGTGCTCGGAGGCGGGATGGCTTCGCGGCTTTTCCAGGAGATCCGAGAGAAGCGGGGACTAGCCTATGCCGTCTACTCGTACCACAGCCACTACCAGGACACCGGGGACTTTGCTGTCTATGCCGGTACGCGTCCTGACAACGCCGCTCAAGTCATCGGCCTCATCAATACCGAGGTGGATCGCCTCGTGAACGACGGAGCCACCGCAGATGAGCTCGATCGGGTGCGTGAGTCGATCAAGGGCCACATGATCCTTGGACTGGAGAGCACGCGTAGCCGTATGACCCGTCTCGGCAAGGTCGAAGTCACCGGCGGAGAGCTGCTTTCCCTCGATGACATCATCGAGCGACTGGACAGCATCACGCTCGATGACCTGCATCGCGTGGCGCAACAGATACTCACTACCGACCGTACACTCGCAGTCATCGCGCCTTTTGCCGAAGACGCTGTTGCACACCTGATGTAAGGGAGGTATGAGCGTGATCCGAGTCCTTGTGAGCGGCGCGGCAGGCCGCATGGGAAGCGAAGTCGTACGAGCCGTGCTTACCGAGACGGACCTCGACCTGGTAGCCGCTGTGGATCCTGGGCACGCGGGAGAGGCGGTCGGCGAGGGGACATCACTCAAGTACGCCTCCGACCTCGCCACCGAGATCGATGCGACGCAGCCACAGGTGATGGTGGACTTCACACATCCGTCCGCGGTCGCCGGTAACGTCGCTACCGCCCTCGGTAAAGGAGTGAACTGCGTTGTGGGTACCACCGGACTGCCGACAGAGACGCTGGAGCAGTTGGCCGACGCGGCAGCCGAGGGTGCATGTCTGTTCATGGCACCCAACTTTGCCATCGGTGCCGTGCTCATGATGCGCTTCGCTCAGCAGGCAGCGCGCTATATGCCGCACGTGGAGATCATCGAACTCCACCACGACCGAAAAGCCGATGCGCCCAGCGGGACCGCGCTCAGGACCGCATCGCTCATCGCGAATGCACGCACATACGTGCCCGAGACCCCCGGTCGCGAAACCGAGATAGCCGAGGGCGCCCGTGGTGCACTTGTCGATGACGTGTTCGTTCATTCGGTACGTCTACCCGGACTGGTGGCCCACGAGGAGGTCATCTTCGGCGAACAGGGTCAGACGCTCTCTATACGCCACGACTCCATCGACCGGACAAGCTTCATGCCCGGTGTGGTGCTCGCGGTCCGGAACGTCGTCGGCTGCAACGGACTGATCATCGGTCTCGAACAGTTCATGGAGGACTAGCGTGTCCGAGCGACCCATAGTCGTCATGAAATTCGGTGGCACCTCTGTGGCTGATGAGCACGGCCGCTCGGCTCTAAGTAGACGCGTACAGGCTGCCATAGAGCTGGGGCAGGCACCGGTGGTGGTCGTCTCGGCCATGGGTCGGAGTGGAGCGCCGTACGCCACCGATACGCTCCTCCACTTGATCGACGCTCTGCCGGCAGACGATCGCGAGAGGGATATGCTCGCGAGTGCCGGAGAGTTGATCTCGGCCGCCTTGATAGCCGCCCGACTGCGTGGGGCCGGCATCGAAGCGGTGTCCTTCTCTGGTGCTCAGGCGGGAATCTTTACCGACGCCGACCATGGGCAGGCCAAGATCATCGGCATCGACCCAGCGGCGCTTTCAACAGCTATCGAGGCCGGCCGCACCCCCGTGGTGGCAGGCTTCCAGGGCATCGCACCTGATGGCTCGGTGTCCACCCTTGGTCGCGGTGGAAGTGATACGACCGCCTGCGCGCTGGGTGTTGCGCTCGGCGCGGCTGCGGTTGAGATATACAGCGACGTGGACGGTGTCATGTCGGCCGATCCTCGCGCGTGTGACTCGGCGGGAGTCCTGGACGTGATTGGTGCCGAGGAGCTCTGCGAGATGGCCCGCCACGGCAGCAGGATCGTACACACACCGGCAGCCGAGCTTGCCCTCTCGAGCGGAATCGATGTGCGTGTCCGCAGTACGTTCTCCAATCACCCGGGAACCCGTGTTACGGACATGCGTGTATACGCACCCGCTGGTGTTGCAACGGCCGTATCGCACGTCGACGGCATAACTCGCTTCATCGTGCAGCTTCCCGGTCTTGAGGGTACGCGGGAACATATGCGAGCGCAGGCGATCGTCTATCGCAGTATGGCTGATGCCAGGGTGTCCCTCGACATGTTCACCCCGCTAAGCGGCTCGCTGGTGTTCACAGTCCGTGAGGAGAGCGTTGTGAACGCCTCAGCAGTCCTCGAGTCACTCGGGCTTTCGTTCGATGTCCGCCACGGACTTGCAAAAGTCACGCTTGTGGGCGCCGGGATGCACGGCGTGCCGGGCGTTATGGCTGCGATGGCAGAGTACCTTGCAGAGTCTGACGTCGCCATCCTGCAGACGGCGGACAGCCATACGACCATCTCGGTACTGGTTGACAGGAGCCACGCACCGAAAGCGGTCGCAGCGCTGCACCGGGGATTCGGCCTCGAGACGAACCATCCAGAAGGCTAGCGTACCGGCGATCGTGATCCGGCAATGACCGTCGTTGTGACCACAGCGACCCCCGCTTTTTGTCGGCGCCTCACTCGGCCCTCATCAACTCCTCGGTAACCTCACCGGCGCAACACCGCCTACGTGTGGCACAATACTGCGGAGAGGGATATATACACTCAGGCGTCCGGACAACGCCTTGACGTTAGGGGACGACCCGCGATGACAGAGCCTCGTTTCGGACGATTGCTGACCGCTATGGTGACGCCGTTCACCTCAGACGGTGCTCTTGATCTGCCGCGAGCGCAGGAGCTTGCGCTGCGCTTGCTGGATCAAGGCACAGAAGCGCTTGTCGTCTGTGGCACGACCGGCGAGTCGCCGACGGTCTTCTACGATGACAAGATCCGTCTTTTCGATGCGGTACTCGAGGCCGTGGATGGCGCAGCCTCGGTCATCGCGAATGCTGGCGACAACAGCACGGATGACTCCGTCGCTTTTGCGCAGAAGGTGGTCACACTTGGCGTCGATGGCGTCATGGCAGTCGTTCCTTACTACAACAAGCCTCCACAAGAAGGGCTCTATCGGCACTTCGCTGCGATAGCCAATGCTGTGGATGTCCCCGTGATCGTTTACAACATTCCCGGCCGTTCGGTCGTCAACCTCGAGGCCGCCACGACACTACGACTCGCCTCGGACTTCGAGAACATCGTGGCGGTCAAGGAAGCGTCTTCGAATCTCACGCAGATCGCCGCTATCATCGACGGCGCGCCGCGCGGGTTCGAGGTACTTTCTGGTAACGATGAAGACACTCTGCCGATGATGGGTCTCGGGGCTACTGGCGTGATCTCGGTTTCATCGCATGTCGCGGGTCCCAAACTTGCCGAGATGCTCACGGCTCAGGCCACCGGCGACCACACGCGTGCGCTCAAGAACCACCTCGAGCTCATGCCGCTCTTCAAAGCACTTTTCATGACAGCCAATCCGATCATGGTCAAGAAGGCGCTCGAACTCACAGGATTCGCTGTGGGGGAGTGCCGCCTTCCACTCATACCCGCTACGGACGATCAGACCGCCGAGCTTGCGACGGTCCTGCGCCATCTCGGCATGCTGAATGACTGAAACGTGGTCTCTTGGACCACGCTGAACATCCACCTGCACTCTGACACGATAAGGAGCACACACAGCCATCTATGACCACTCATAAGCATCGTCTTCGCGTCATCCCGCTCGGCGGACTAGACGGCATCGGTAAGAACATGACCGTTCTCGAGCTCGGGAACGACATGATCGTAATCGATGCCGGACTCATGTTCCCGGACGATGACCATCCGGGCATCGACTTGATCCTGCCCGACTACAGCTACATCCTCCAACGCAAGGACAAACTGCGCGGCATCATAATCACCCACGGTCACGAGGACCATACGGGCGCTCTACCATATCTACTGAAGGACCTCGGCGCACCGGTCCCGATACTCGGTACCAAGCTCACACTCGGCATCATCGCCGGCAAGCTCGAAGAGCACCGCATCAAGAAACCCAAGCTTCGCGAGATCAAGCCTGGCGGACATGTCAATCTCGGCATGTTCGGGCTCGACTTCTTCGCCGTGAACCACTCCATCCCTGATGGTGTGGCTGTGTACGTACGCACGCCCGTTGGATCCGTACTGCACACGGGCGACTTCAAGCTCGACCAGACACCGATAGATGGTCGTTTCACCGACTACGCCGGCTTCGCAAAGGCCGCGAAACAGGGCGTCACACTTCTGATGAGTGACTCCACTGGCGCAGAGAACCCTGGCCATACTCCGTCCGAAGCCGAAGTCGGGTCATCCTTGCGTGCGATCTTTGCTGCAGCCGAACAACGCATCATCGTTGCCTCGTTCGCTTCGCATGTCCATCGTGTTCAGCAGGTGTGCGATGCCGCAGTCGCCTGTGGCCGTAAAGTCGTGGTGACCGGGCGATCCATGGTGAACGTCACCAAGATCGCACGCGAACTCGGCTATCTGCATATCGATGATGAGAACATCGTCGATGCATACGCGATGGGTAACCTTCCTGCGGATAAGGTCGTCGTCCTGTGCACGGGCAGTCAGGGCGAACCTCTTTCAGCCCTGGCGCGGATCGCAGCAGGTGAGCACAAGACGGTACAGCTCGAAGAAGGCGACACAGTGGTCATCTCGGCCACCCCGGTCCCCGGCAACGAAAAGGCCGTCAGCCGCGTGATGAACCGCCTCTACAAGGCCGGTGCGCATGTCGTTCACAAGGGTATCGCCCGCGTACACGTCTCAGGACATGCGTCTGCCGAAGAACTCAAGCTGATGCTCAACCTCGTCAACCCGGATTACATGATGCCTATCCATGGCGAGATGCGGCATCTGCATGCACACCGTGCGCTCGCTCTCGCCGTCGGCATGCCGGATGACAACGTCTTCATCCTTGATAACGGCGACTGCCTCGAGATCGATGAGACGGGCGTCCGGCGCGGTCAGTCCGTGTCATCCGGCGTCGTCTATGTCGACGGCCTTACCGTCGGCGATCTCGGTCAGGTGGTCCTCCGCGATCGTCAGCAGCTCTCCAACGATGGCATCGCGATGATCGTCGTCGCTATCGACTCGAAGACCGGGGCACTCGTCGGCGATATCGAGTTCGTCACTCGAGGACTGGTCCTTGCCTCCGATGCAGGCGAGGCGCTCAAGGGTGTGCGCACGCGAGTCGAACGAGTACTCAAGCGTACCGCCTCAGAACGCGTCACGGATACCTCGGTCCTCAAAAAGGCACTTCACGATGCCGTCTCCCAGTACATGTGGGAGTCTGCGCGCCGACGTCCGATGATCATCCCTGTCATCATGGAGGTCTAGTGAGCATCCTCCAGGCGATCGTCCTTGGTCTCACCCAGGGACTCACTGAGTTCCTGCCTATCTCGAGCTCGGGCCACCTCATAATCGTGCCCTGGCTTTTCGGGTGGACGCGATTCGGTCTTGGCTTCGATGTGGTTCTGCATGCGGCGACCCTCGCTGCCACGGTCGTGTACTTTCGCCGTGATGTATGGAAACTCATCCTGGGTGTGTTCTCGAGGGATGAGGCGCGAGCGCGTGATCGCAGGCTCGCCTGGATACTCATTGCGGCTACTATCCCCAGTGGGCTTATAGCGCTCACCCTTGAGCCACTCGTTTCCAGGGTGGAGACACTCTCGATGTCCACACAAGTCACCATCACCGGTGCGTTCGTGGTGGTG
>Ga0265295_1001605_pt1 | contig 39148 bp, 31 predicted proteins | sample Munlansysbiofilm_FD_192503 | JGI IMG/M metagenome (GOLD analysis project Ga0265295, IMG submission 192503) | Leachate microbial communities from a municipal landfill in Southern Ontario, Canada - Methane capture system biofilm | ecosystem: Engineered > Solid waste > Landfill > Unclassified ... | reverse complement strand
ATGGCAGTGGTTTTTCCCTTCAAAAGAACTTACCCTTGTACCGGATTCTAAAGAGTTAAGGAGATATCATCTTCACGAAACCCATGTACAAAAGGCTATTAAGATGGGAGTAAGAAAGTCTAAACTTATAAAACGTGCCTCTGCCCACACTTTCCGCCATTCATTTGCAAGCCATCTTCTGGCTGCAAATGTGGATTTGCGGACCATACAGGAGCTTCTCGGTCACAGCAATATACATACTACAATGATTTATACACACACAGTTCAGTCCACAACTATCAGGGAAAAGAAAAGCCCTCTTGATTTTGATGACAGTGTTTTTAAGTCTTTGAAGTATTCTTAATTTATAAAGCCCAGGGAAATTTGTATGAAACACTCAATTGAGACTAAAGCAAAAAACAGCAACCCAGGCAGCTGAACTTATTGAAAAAATTCCTGATGCTCTGGTAAAGATTTTAGACGGTAAATTTTAAAAATTTAATCTCGTTTAATCCAGTAGTCAGGTTTTCTCTTATTATGTGCAACAGCAATAATTCTTATGTGGTCTGGTTCTATGGTATAGATAATATTGAATGGAAATTTTGGAAGAAGATATGTTCTAAAGGGTTTTTTGATAATTCTGTATGTAAAAGGATATTGTCTTTACTGCTGTTTTTTCTGCTTCAATAATCCATTCAGCTTCATTATCAGTAAAAGAATCTTCGTTAAGAGAACTGAGCAGCCTGTCAGCAAGAAAAGCTCTTTCCTGTGCCGGCAGTGTAAGAACCTGATTTTCAATTTGTTTTAAAAGTTCAGACATATTTTTTCCCTTTATTTATTTTAATATTTAATTGTAAAGGTTAGTTCTTTGATTATCAAGTTTTTTGGCAATATTTGCTGTTTGGTTGCTGAACAAAAATTCTTGTTTTCGGCCAATGACTGCTTATAAAATTCTGTTTTTATTAATACCTGAATTGAGCGATTTTCAAGTTTGCTGCATATACAAGGCAAATTGTATCAGGCTATACTTTTGCTATGCGTGATGCAATTTAACGCAGTAGATGCGGCAAAATTGAAAAGCCCGCAGGGTTCATGTTTTTAAATACAATAAGCTTAATTTATTGAAAATTTATTAATTTAAAAATATGAAACGCTCAATTTAGGTAATAGTCTTTTATTGAAAAGGAAATGAAGCTCTTGACAGAACAAACAGAAAAAAATTATGAAAACCCTTTTAATTCTTCTGTGGAAGAGGCATGGATAAAAGAAGCTGAAAAACGCTGCAATGATTTAAAAACCGGAAAGGCCAGGCTTGTACCAGGAGAGGAAGTATTTGAAAAAATAAAAAACAGGTTTGAAAATGGCCGGTTTTTAAAAGAATAAAATATAAATTGTAACAAACCGTTAACCGGACTTTTTCGTTCAGAATATAAAAAGGACAAAAATTTAATTCATGAGTTTTATAAAAGAAAATCAGCTTGTTTTTGAAAATTCAAGCGACTCCATAATCGTTCTTCAGGACGGCCTTTTAAAATATATAAATTCAAACGGATTTAAAATAATAGGATATGAACCTGAAGAAATAATAAATCATCGTTTCAGTGAATTTGTCTTTGAAGAAGATATTTTACTTGTTGAGTCAAGGTATAAAAAAAGGCTCCATAATGAACCAATTCCAGATGTTTATCCTTTCAGGCTTGTAACAAAAAATGGCGAAAATGTCTGGTTTGAAATCCATGCAATAGAAATTATGTGGGAAAAAAGGCCGGCTCATCTTGTTTTTTTCAATAATATAAACAAGAGAAAGCTTGCAGAAGAGGCCTTAAGCAAAAGAGAATCACAAATCAGAGCGGTTTTAAATGCAGTTCCTGACATGCTTTTTCAGGTAAGAAAAAACGGTTTAATTTCAAGTTTTCGTCCTGCCAAGATTTCAAAAATACAATATTTTGATGATTTTACAGGTAAGCACATTGCAGAAATTATTCCGGCAGAGTTTTATGATGAATGTCTGGATAAGATAACAAAAGCATTTAACACAAAAGAGGTTGCTGTATTTGAGTTTCCTGTTGAAAATATGGGAAGAAAAAGATTTTTTGAGGCAAGAATTGTTGCATACAGCGATGAAGAAGTTCTTGCTTTAATAAGAGATATTACCAAAAGAAAGCTTAAGGAAGAAGCCTTAGAAAAAAATCAGGAATTTTTACAAAAAGAACTTAAAAGACTTAAATCAAGTATTAAGGGAAGAAACCCTTTTGATGGAATAGTAGGCCGCAGCAAAAAAATGCTTAATGTTTTTGATGAAATTTTAAAGGCATCATCAGGGTCAGCACATGTGATTATCTACGGGGAATCAGGTACCGGAAAGGAGCTTGTTGCCCGTGCAGTTCATGATTTAAGCGACAGATCTTTAAAATCCTTTGTTCCTGTAAACTGCGGAGCAATTCCTGAAAATCTTCTTGAAAGTGAATTTTTCGGATACAGAAAAGGAGCTTTTACAGGAGCTTTGTCAGATAAAAAAGGATTTATGGAGCTTGCAGATTCTAGAACTCTTTTCATGGATGAAATCGGAGAAATAAACCTTAATATGCAGGTAAAGCTTCTTCGTGCAATTGAAGGCGGAGGATTTATTCCGGTTGGGGGAAATGAAGTTATTACACCGGATATAAGAATAATTGGAGCAACCAATAAAAATCCTTTTGAGCTTGTGAAACAAAAATTTTTAAGGGAAGATTTTTTTTACAGGATAAATATAATCCAGATAAATCTTCCACCATTAAGGGAGCGGATTGAAGACCTTCCGCTTCTTGTTTATCATTTTCTTGAAAAATTCGGTAAGGGAGCAAATTTTCCCTCTATTCCTTCTCAGGTTATGGACAGGTTTATGTTCCATTCATGGCCGGGAAATATAAGAGAACTTCAAAATGCTGTTCACAGATATGTAACCATGGGAAAAATTGAACTTCCCACAATGGAAGATTTTTCTGAAATAAAAGAGCCTGAATATCCGCCAAATTTGGGAACAGACCTTAAAACTGCTTTAAAAAATTTTGAAAAAAGACATATTGAAAAAGTTCTTGAATCAAATAAATGGCAAAAAGGAAAAACAGCCTCTCTTCTTGGAGTTCACAGAAAAACCCTTTTCAGAAAATTAAAAGAACTTGGAATAGAATAGTCTAGTAATGTGGCACTTTTGTCTGTCTCTGGTTTAATACCCAAATTTCAATCCCTTTCATGAAAAAAATTGGTTTTTTGTGGCATTTTTGTCTCAAATTTTAAGCTTATGATTTTTCAGTCAATTTATCATAAAATACTTATTATTTAAGTATCTTATCTCAAATATTTTATGGTGGCATATCCTTTGCTCTTTAGGTTCTGGTGAAAAAAGAATTTAAAACCTAAAGGTATGAAAGGATATAAAATGGATTATTTGGCAGAATATGAAAAAAAGTGTGTTGATGCAGCAGAAGCTGTAAAAGTTGTAAAATCAGGTGATGTTGTAGACTATGGATTTTTCAACGGACGACCTGTTGTATGCGACAAAGCTCTTGCACAAAGACATGAGGAATTAAAAGATGTTCTTGTTCATGGTGCAGTAACACTTCCTCCGGTTCCTGAAGTTGTTCAAAAACCAGGGTCATTTGTTTATCACGACCTTCAGTTCAGCAAAATTTCAAGGGTTCTCCAAAAGGATTACAACCTTTGTTATTATTATCCAATCATGTATCATCAGGCTCCTTCATGGTTCAGGGAAAAAATTGCACCCCATAGAAATGTTGTAATCTGTTCAGTATGTCCAATGGATAAAAAGGGATATTTTAATCTTGGCCCCCAGAATTCTGCAACCTTGGCTGCAATGGAAGAATCTGACTATGTAATTGTTGAAGTAAATAAAAACATGCCTGTATGTCCCGGTGGTGCTGAAGAATCAGTTCATATTTCAGATGTTGATTTTATTGTTGAAGCACCATCAGATTTGAAGCTTGTTGACCTTCCTGTTGCCGAACCTTCAGATGCAGATAAAAAAATAGCAGAGCATATAGTAAAATTTATTAAAGACGGTTCATGTATTCAGCTTGGAATAGGTGCACTGCCAAATGCCGTTGGAAAAATAATTGCAGAATCAGATTTGAAAAATCTTGGCGGACATACAGAAATGCTTTCAGATGCCTATGTAGATATGATTGAGTCAGGCAGAATGAACGGCAAGATGAAAAAAATTGACAAAAACCGTGTTCCATACACTTTTGCACTTGGAAGCCAAAGGCTTTATGATTTTATGGACAATAACCCTGCAGCATCTTCCTATTCTGTAAACTATACAAATGACCCCAAAGTTATTTCAGAGCTTGATGACTTTATTTCAATAAATAATGCACTTCAGGTTGATCTTTATTCACAGGTAAATGCCGAAAGCCTAGGAACAACCCAGGTTTCAGGAAACGGTGGAATGTGGGATTTTGTAATTGGAGCTCAATGGTCTAAAAACGGTAAAAGCTTTATCTGCCTTACATCTACATTCAAGGATTCAAACGGTAATGACCAGTCAAGAATTCTTCCTGTTTTTGAACCAGGCTCAATTGTAACAATTCCAAGGCATCAGACAGACTATATTGTAACAGAGTTTGGAGCAGTTCAGGTAAGAGCCCAGTCAACCTGGAAAAGAGCAGAGCTTGTCATAAGCATTGCACATCCTGATTTCAGGGAAGATCTCATAAAAGAAGCTGAAAAAATGAAAATCTGGAGAAATTCAAATAAAAAATAGGCTTTAATCTCCTGACCGGAACGGAGGGAAGATCAGGTTCAAAAAGACCGCAGGAGCCGTTCCGGTTTAGACTGAACAGTTAATAATTTTTAAACAATTATCACGGAGAGAAGAAAATTGAATAAACTTAAAATAACCGGGGTTTTGCTTTGTCTGATGATTTTTCCAATAACTGTATCAGCAACATTTATTGATAATAATACAAACCTTAGTGCTGAATGGACACGAATGCAGGCAAGAACAGGCTCTTTTGACTCAATGGATGCCATTACATACAATCCTGCTGGAACTGCAAAAATGGAAGATGGTTTTTATTTAAGCCTTCAGAATCAGGTTCTTCCAAAGGCCTATTCCCACGAATATAACGGGGTAAAATATGAAGCAGACAATACCACAGCTTTTGTTCCCGGCTTTTTTGCAATGAATAAAAAAGGGAAATGGTCTCAGTTTGCAGGAGTAAACGTTATAGGCGGCGGAGGATCTCTTGAGTATCCTGACAGCATTTATACAAAAATGGGAGCCGGTGCAGTAAACATTACTCCGGAAATGGAAAGCATTTATACAAGTGTTTATATGGGCTTAATTGCTGGAGGGGCATTCAGTGTTAATGAAAAACTTTCAGTTTCACTTACAGGAAGGCTTGTATATGGTCTAAACAGTCTTGAAATTGAAGACGGAGATGTTTTAGAACTTGAAAAAACAGCTGTTGGGTTTGCACCAATAATAGGTATTAACTATCAGATAAATGAAAAGCTTAATATTGGTTTCAGGCATGAATTTAAAACATCCCTTGAATTTGAAGTTGATGAAATGAAAGGTTCAATGGCACCCAAGATGCAGGCTTTGACAGGAATTAAAAAAGGAAACAAAACAAGAAAGGATTTTCCGGCACTTTCAGCACTTGGAGCTTCATATATGATAAATAAAAAGCTTAAACTTGCAGCTGATTTTACATACTGCTGGAATGAGGAAGTAAACTGGGATGAAGATCCAAAAGGAGACAATGCCTGGGAACTCGGTCTTGGAGCAGAATATGAAATTAAAGACGGGTTGAAAATAAGTACAGGTTATTCATACGTAGATGCAGGACTTGATATTGATGACTATTCAACTGCCATAGGAAAAAAACCTTATCATCTTTTTGGGGGCGGTTTTATGATTTCTCCAATGAAGGATATGAAACTTAATTTTGGTGCAAGCAGACTTTTCTATGATGAAAAAAAAGATTCTATGGGAATAAAGTATGAAAAAGAACTCTGGATTTTAGGAGCTGGAATTGAATACAGATTTGATTAAGATTAAGTCTTTACGGAGTCTTTTTTAAACCTGAACTGAGCGATTTTCAATTTTGCCATAAGAATGGAAGTTCGTGTTAACCCGCCTTTTTTATAACAGGGCCGGCATTTGCCGGCCTTGAACTTTTTTAAAATCAGGAAAAAAGTCTTTTTTGAAAACGGTTGCCAAGACCGTCTAGAAAATTATTCCATGGATTGTTGTTTTCCTTGTTTTGTTTTTCCATCAAAGCCTTCATGTCTTCAAAAAGCCTGTCAATTGCTGATAAAACTTTATCCTTTGGAATTTTTGTATTTTTTGCAGTGTCTGCAGTTTCGTCTGTAAGTCTTTCAAGAAGTGATTTTCCCATATCTGAAATTTTTGTGTCAGCTTGTGGAAGCTCCTGGGTATCTGTTCTCTGGAAAGTTGATTTTTCAATATAATTGTATTGTTTTGTGGCTGAATATGAAAGGTTTGCTTCAAACCCTCCGATTGTGTCAAGTCCGGCAATTGATACCGCCTTATCAACAGCTTTATCAAGATTTCCGTTTGAAAGATGCTTCATTGCTTTTTCAAGTTTTTTTATGGCCTTGTTTATATCCCTTAATTCTTCCTTGCTGAAGTCTCCTTCAAGAGAAATTTCATATGAGCTGCTGTAGTTAAGGCTTGCTGAAAAACCGCTCATTGAAGTCATTGAATCATTTGTTTTTTTAAATGCTGAATAAGTTGTCATTTCAGCATCAAAGTCAGATAAGGATTTTAGGGTTACAATGTCCCCTTCTTTGGTTGTAAGTTTAAGATCTGTTTCCCTGGTTTCAGATTTTGCAATTCTTCCCGCGTTTAAAGACTCGGTTTTTATAAGACTCTGATCCCCACGGGACTGATTTTGCAAAGACGTATTTGTTGGGGTAAATTTCAGCTCCATGGATTTTCTCCCTGTTGATATAAATTTATATTAATATTTTCGGCGGGAAAAAATAAAACTTTATATTGTATTGAAAATACAGCCTGAAATTTAAATATGGAGTCAGGGATAAAGATATGAAAAGGGACAGACCGTCAGCAAGCCTGTCCCTGATGAGTTTATGCGTTTTTTTAATAGTTTTGATAACTTACCCTGAAAAATATTTTGTAAAGCACAGGAACAAAAACAAGGGTAAGAACAGTAGCAAATAAAAGGCCGAAAATTATTGAAATTGCCATTGGTTCCCACATAAGTCCGCCTCCAAGCCATAAAGGGATAAGTCCAAGAGCTGTTGTAGCTGTTGTAAGAAGAATTGGCCTGAGTCTTTGAATTCCGGCATCTATAATAGCATGGAAAGTGTCTTTGCTGTTTTCGGTTTCTTCAATTTTGATTCTGTCAATCAGAACTATGGCATTGTTTATAACAATTCCTGCAAGTGAAATTACTCCAAGAAAACCCATAAAACCAAAATATGACCCTGTTATGAAAAGACCTGGAATTACTCCGATCAGTCCAAGAGGTATTGTTAAAATTATTATAAGAGGTTTTCTTAATGAGTTGAACTGGGCAATTAAAACTATGACTATTATAAAAAATGAAACAGGAAGCTTATTTGCAACTGCACCCATTGCATCTGCGCTTCCTTCAGCATCTCCGCCAAGTTCAAAGGTAATATTGTTTTGTTTGAGGGTTTTATTTTCATTTAGCCAGGGAGTAATTGCTCTTGTAATGTCAGAAGCAGTAAAACCTGATTTAACATCTGAAGTTACAGTTACTGTTTTTGTAAGATCTCTTCTAAGTATTTTGGTGGGCTGCCATTCAACCCTTATATCAGCAACCTGGGACAGGGGAACACCTTTTCCTGTCTGCTGGTCATAGATATTTATTGTTTTAAGGTCTTCAATTTTTAATAAGTCTGCTTTTTCATTTTTCATAATTATTGGAATTGATTTATCCCCTTCTCTGAAAAAACCGGTTGAAACACCTGAAAGGATTGTCTGGAGTGAAACTGCAATGTCCTGATTTGTTATTCCTGCCATTTGTGCTGAGGCCGTATTGATATCTATGACAAGTTTTTTGGTTTTCATTCCCCAGTTGTCATCAATGTTTTTGGCTCCAGGGATTTTTCTTAGTTTTTCCTTAATTTCTTCCGAAACTGAATAAAGATTTTCAATTTTTTTCCCTGAAAGTCTTATTTCAACAGGATTTGCAGAGCCTCCTCCGCTTAAAAGCCTTGAAACTTTATATGTTGCATCCGGGAAATTATTGAAAATAAAAGAATCAACTTTTTCAATCACATAATCATTTATATTGTCTGATGTGGTATTTAAAAGAATATGAGCCGAGTTTGGATTTGATTCCGGGGGGTTGTATCCAAGGTCGTATTTGGGTGCACCTTCTCCTATATATGAAGAGTAGTTTACAATTCCTTCTTTTCCAGGCTTTGAAGTAAGGTTTTTTTCTACAAATTCTTCAATTTTTTCAACTACTGCTGAAGTTTTTTCAATGGCAGTTCCAATGGGGAGCTCAATATTTACAGTTACAAGAGCTCTGTCGCTTTTTTCCATGAAAATAAAAGGAATTTTTGAAACAAGTGTAATTGAAAGAAAAAATAAAACAAGAATTGATGCAATTGTTAAAAAAGAATGTTTAAGGCAAAAGATAAGAAAATTTTTGTAGTACAAAGCAATTTTGTCAAAAATTGAATTTTGCTTTTTGTCTTGTTTTGAAGATTTTTTTATTCCGTAAACGCAGAAAAGTGCAATTATTGTAAGAGTGAGAATCCATGAACTTAAAAGGGCATAGGTTACAACCACAAAAATATTTCCCATGATTTCACCCATTACAGAATCAGCAAGAAAAAAAGCCATAAATGCGGCAGAAGTTGTAATAGATGATGTAAGAAGAGGAATGAGAAGTTCCTTTGAGGATTCTATTGCAGCATTAAGTGAGCTTTTGCCTTCTTCCATTTTAACAAGAACTGACTCTGACATTACTATACCGTTATCAACAAGCATTCCAAGGGCAATAATAAGTGATGCAAGGGAAACCTTGTTAAGGCCGATGTCTGTGAGATACATCAGAAAAATAGTTGAAACAATTGCACATGGTATAAGAGATGCAACAATAAATCCTGTTCTAAGTCCTAGAAATAAAAGCATTACAATAAGTACAACTATAACAGACTGAAAAAGGTTTCCAACAAAGTCATTTACTGATTTTTCAACAACAAAATCCTGGGATGCAACCCTTTCAAACTCGACTCCGTACGGGTATTTTTGTCTCAGCTCATTAAGTTTTTGGTCTACCTGGATTCCAAGGTTAATAATGTTGCCGCCTTTTTTTAAATTTACTCCTATTGCAAGTCCCGGGGTTTTGTTTATTCTTACAATGTTTTTTACGGGCTCTTCATAACCTTTTCTAATTTTTGAAATATTGGAAAGTCTTATTATTTTTCCTTCGCTTGAAGAAACAATCATGTTTTTGAGATCTTCAATGCTTTCAAAATTTCCTGTAGGTTCAAGAATTATTCTTTGCTCTCCTGTCTTAATTTCACCGCCTGGAATGATTATGTTTGTCTTTGAAATCAAATCACTTAGTTTTGCTTTGGTAAGTCCTGTTTCAAGAAGTCTTGCATCATCAAATTCAACATAGATTTTTTCTTCCTGCTTACCACTGATTTCAACCTTTGCAGCATCTGGAAGCTTGATAAGTTCATCTCTGATTTCATCTGCGATATCGTTTATTTCTGCAAATGAGTAGCCTTGGGCTGTAAGTCCTATAATTATTCCAAAAACATCTCCTACTTCATCATCTATTTTTACACTGCATCCTTCGGGAAGGTCTTTTTTTACATCTTCAACCTTTCTTCTTATACGGTCAAAAACCGGCTGAAGATCATAAACATTTTCCTTTAGAGAAATACTTACTATGGAAATGCCTGTTCTTGATTCGCTTGTCATGTAGTCAACTTCAGGTATTTCCTGGACAACTTTTTCAATTTTATCTGAAATTAGATTTTCAATCCGGTCAGGACTTGCTCCGGAATATGTTGTTACAACTGTCATGTATCTTATAAGAAAGGGCGGCATGTCATCCCTTGGCATTGATTGAAAATAAGAGATTCCGCTTATAATAATTACAGCAAGTATGGAAAGGGTGAGTATATAATTTTTTATGGAAAATTTTGTAAGCATTTTTTTCTCCGAGATTTTTATTCAATCCTGACTTTAAGTCCGCTGGAAAGTTTTGAAATACCTGCTGTTACAACAAGTTCACCGCTTTTAATTCCGTTTTTTATTTCAAATCCCCTGTCTGTTATTTCTCCAGTTTTGACATTTCTTTTTTCTATTATTCCAAAACCGTCTGACTGGGGTTTTACTATGTATACAAAATTGCCTGAGCTGTCTTCTCCAACAGAATGAATTGGAACCATCATATTTATTTTGGACGAAAGATTTTTAAATGAAAATTTTATATCTGCAGGCATTCCGGGTCTTATGCTTTTTGTGGGGTCTAAAATTTCAATTTTTAGAGGATAAGTAGATGATTCTTTGTCAAGAGAGTATGAAATTTCTGTTACCTTACCATTGAAAATTTTGTTTTTTATGGAATTGAACTCAATTTCAGCCATATCTCCCTGTTTTAAATATCCTATATATATTTCAGGGATTCCTGCACTTATTTCCATTTTGTCAAATGACTGGATTTCAAGAAAACTTTGGCCTGCATTAATGTTTTCACCTTCTTCAGCAGACTTGTTGGATACAATTCCTGAAAGCGGTGCAAAAAGTTTATAATAGCCAAGTTCTTTTTCTTTGAGTTCTGCATTTCTTATGTCAGCAAGCAAAGAAGCATTTGCATTTGCAAAATTATCCTTTGCAGTTTCATATTCATTTAAAGATATATTATTGTTTTCATAAAGACTTTTAAGTCTTTCAAGATTTGATTCCGCTGTTTTTTTGTAAACTTTGGCTTTGTTTAATGAAGCAAGTATTTTTTCATATTCAAGTTGTGCATCTGAGTCATCAAGTTCAGCAATAAGAAAATTTTCATTTACTTTGTCGCCTTCTTTTACATTGATTTTTTCAATTTTTCCTCCAACCCTGAAACTTAACCTTGATATTCGGCCTGATTGAGAAACTCCTGAAAATGATCTTGAATAAGTGTTTTCAGGTTCAAATGCCTGAACATATTTTACAGGTCTGATAATTTCTTTTTCCTGTGCTTTTTTTTCCTGTGAACATGAAAAGAATGCAAGAACTGAAAAAAGAACAAAAGCTGATTTAAGTTTTGAGTGCATTTTTGCTCCCTATTGAAAATTAGTTGTTTTCTATATATTTTTTCATTTTTTCGTTAAACATAATATTTTCCTGTTCTGAATGAAAAAATGAAAATCTTCCTATTGTTCTCTGGAGATTGAATACCGCAGACAAAAAGTCGTATACTGAATTCATATGACTTAAGTCCGCACTTAAAGATTCGTTTTGTGCATTTACAAGTTCGGTTACAGAGACTTTACCTCTTGCATAAAGATCCTGAACAAGAACAAGGCTTTTTTTTGCATAGTCAGCTGAAGTTTCAGAGGCTTCAAGGTTCATTATTTTATTGAGAAGGTCAAGAATTGATGACCTGACATTTACTTCGAGATTTTGTGAAAGGTTTTTTCTTTCGTTTTCAAGTTTTTCAAGATTTATTTCAGTTTTTTTTCTGTTTAAATTTGTTTTTCCTTTTGAATAAAGAGGCCAGGAAAGATTTAGAGCAATTGTCCATTCATTGTCCTCAGGGTCTTGTCCCTTTATATTTGAACCTTCACCGCTTCTGTCAAAAGTATGCAAAGCCTCGCCTGCAACAGATGCAACAGGAATAAACCTTTCTCTTTTGTATCTTTTGAGCTCCCTTGAATATGCTTTGTAAAGAAAATTGAGCTGTTGTATTTCAGGTGAATTTTCAAGAGACTCCTTTACAAGAAAATCGGAAAACTTTTTAAATGTTGCTGGATTATTTATATATTCATAGTATTTTTTTGATTTATAATTTTTAAAAAGCTCACCTTCTAAAGATTCGTCTACAAGATAGGTCTTTTCTCTGAAAGGTCTGTCAAGAATTTTATTCAGATTTAAGATCTGAAGCCTGTGGTTGTTTGAAGCCTCAAAAAGTTCTTTTGCAGCAGTTGCAACAGAACTTTTCCATCTATAAACATCAGATTTGCCTGAATATCCTGCAATTTCCCTTTGTTCTGAAATAGACAAATGTTTTTTGGTAAGATCAAGGTTGTCTTTTCTGATTTTTTCTATGGTTTTTGCCTTTAAAACATTAAAATATGCAGTTGTTGACTGGTTTATTATATCGAGTTTTTTTATCTCAAAAGCTTTTTTCTGAGCTTCAAGATAGTTTTTATTTACTTCTTTTACTGAACTTGATGTTTCTGAATAAAGAAGCTGTTCTACTTTAACTGATGCAGCAGCTGTTCTTTCAGCAGCTGTTCCCATAGAATTTTCAGCTCTTTTTTTGTCTATTATTGTTTCTCCGGCATTCAAACTTAATGACGGCAAATATTCTGATTTTGCAAGTTTGTAATCCTGGTTTGAAATATCAGTTTCAAGAGCAGACATTTTAAGATCAAGATTTTTTATGATTGCTTGTTTAACAATATTGTCAAGGTTAAGCATTTCTTTTTTGTCAATAGACTGGTTATCAATGATTTCAGCTTCTGAAAGAACTGCAAATGAGGGGGAAAATCCTTGTTTTGAAGCTGCCTGAATGTTTATTGCAAATTTTTTTTCAAGCTCCATTTTAACAGGCAGATCAGACAGATTTTTTCCTTCTGAATAGGATTCAAGATTAAGAGCTGTTCTTCTGACTGTTTTTATTAGATTTTCTTCAGGATATAAGGCTGCAACTGCTCCTGAATTTATGTCTGATTTGGATGAACCAAAAACTGTAATTCCAAGATTTGAAAGAGAATTTAAAAAATTTTTTTTCTCATGACTAAATCTTCCAAAATATCCAAGATAGGCACAGTCATAGCCTGATATTTGTTTTAAGGCGTCATTTATTCCTGTGTTAAGGCGGATAATATCAATTTCTGCTCCAAATGATTTTGCAGAGTTTTTCAATTTATTAATATTTTTTAAAACAGAATCTGCAATTTCATTTTCAGCAATTAATGCAAGTTTTTTAAAAGGGTAAACTCTGTAAAATGTTTTAATGTCACCTTCAAGGTTTTGATTATAAAGAATATATGTAAAGTTTTTTATTCCTGATTTATTTTCTTTTGAAACATCAATTCCCTGAATAACAGGATCAATTATTCCAACTGCCATTACAGGCTTTTCAAAATTTTTTTGTGAAGAAACAACAGCACTTGAAAGAACTCCAATGCTTATAATGAAATTTATTTCTTTGCTGTTTAAAAGAAGCTTATAGTTTGCTTCTGCTTTTTCTGAACTCCAGTTAGAAGAAAGAATAAATTTGTCTTTAAATTCAATATCCTCTGATAAAAGAGCTTTAATTTCTTTTTTAAGAGAACTTATAAAAGGTTCTGACATTTCAATTGAATCATCAATAATTATTCCGGGTTTTATAAGCTGCGGCAAGGAATAAGAATTTTGGACAAAAATTACAAATACTGCCAAAACAAAAAAAATTATTTTTTTCATATTATTTTTCCTAAAGCACATAACAAAATTTGGGTTTAGAATTTAATGTGTCAAAAAAGTCTTTGAAAAGATTTTTTGATAAAATTTTTTTTATAATAGGTTAATTCAAATTTTTAGTCATTATAAATATAAATCATAAATATTAATGATTTTTTGGGAGTTTGAAATTAAAGTTTTGCTTGTTTTTGAATAAAAATTTTTGGTTTATGCAATTTGAAAACAGTTTGATTTGGGGGTATGAAAGAAAATATTATCAACACTCAAATATTTTTAAAAAGGCAGAATTATGAATACTTTTCAATATGATGTTATTGTTATTGGTTCTGGTCCTGGGGGAGCATCGGCTGCAAAAAATCTTTCCCTTGCAGGAAAAAAGGTCTTAATCCTTGAAAAGGGTAAGTATTATAAATCTTATAAAGGATCATATAAAAATACTCTTTTAATGCTCGACAGATTCGGATTTTTTAAAAGCCTTGAAAAGGTCAATATGCTTAAAGTGTCTGCTGTTGGAGGTGCTACAATGCTTTATTCAGGTTCTGCGGCAGAACCTCCTTTGTGGCTTAAGGAAAAATATAATATTGATTTAACAAAGTATTCAAAAGAAATTTCAAAAGAGTTAAATATTTCAATTCTTCCGGGAAAATATCTTGGAAAAGCTTCCTCAAATATTATGGAAGCAGGAAACAGGCTTGGTCATGAGTGGGAGCCGATGCCGAAATTTATAAATCTCAATAAGGTAAAAAATAATAAAATAAGCGGAGCAAAAACTTCTATTGGAGAAAATTTCGGCGAAAGATGGACTGCTTTAGAATATATTGAAGAAGCAGTTAAAAACGGAGCAAAACTTCTTACAAGTACAGAATGTACTGAACTTATAGTTGAAAACGGCGTAATTAAAGGCGTAAAAGCAAAAACAAAAAAAGGCAGGGAAAATAAATATTTTGCCAAAAAGGTTGTATTGTCAGGCGGAGGAATTCCAAGTCCTGTTCTTCTTCAGAAAGCTGGAATAAAAAATGCCGGAAAAGGCTGCATAATTGATCCTACAATACTTGTTTATGGAATATCAAAAAATAAAGGCACATATAAAGATCCCCTTGTAAGTGTTGTTTCGTGGAAATGGTATGAAAGCGATGGAATAAGGCTTGGCACTTTTATTGACCCTCCTGTAACAGTTTTTATTTCCCTTGCAAAAAGCGGAATTAAAAATATTTTAAAAATATTAAAATACCCAAAAATGGTTGGAATTCTTGTTAAAATTAAAGATGAACTTGGCGGTTATGTTGATGAAGATGGAAATGTATCAAAAGAGCTTACAATAAGTGATATGAAAAAAATTGAAAAGGGTATAAAGCTTGCAGAGCAGGTTCTCATAGAATCAGGGTGCAGCAAAGATTCAATTGTAAGGGGTGAAATAAGGGGAGCTCATCCTGGTGGAACATGCAGAATTCTCAATGTTGTGGATAAAAATCTTGAAACAGAAATAAAAAATCTTTTTGTCTGCGATGCAAGTATTTTCCCGGAAGCTTTGGACAGGCCTACTGTTTTAACAATTCTTTCTTTTGGAAAAAGGCTTTCTGATTATATTATTGGGTCATAAAATTTTTAAGAAATGGGAATTATTAATTAATTCCCATAATTGAATAGAAAAAATTTATTATTTTTAATAATTAGCTGCTGAAGGGAAACGGCCTTTTTTGCCCATTCTTAAGTCAGATTCAAAATTTAATCCTCAAAATATTCCATGTATCCTAAAGGTTAAATTTTTCATTTTCCTTGAACTGAGCAAAAAATTCTCGTTTTCGGGCAATCACTAATTATGAATTTTAAAAAACGTGCTGTACAAAACTGGTATAACAACCAATGTTAAAATTGTAGCAAAAGTCAGTCCTCCCATTATGGTTACTGCCATTGGAGCAAAAAAGGCATCCCATAAAAGAGGGATCATTCCAAGTACAGTTGTAAAGGCTGCCATACAAACAGGGCGTACTCTGCTGGTGGCAGAATCAAGAACTGCTTTGTATGGATGCTTACCCTCTGAGATTTCGATGTTTATTTGATCAAGAAGAACAATTTCATTTTTTATTAGCATTCCAGAAAGGCTTAAAAATCCAAGCATTGCCATAAACCCAAATGGTTTGTCAGCAATCAGCATACCTGCAGCAACTCCTGTGATTGCAAGAGGAAGACCCATAAAAATAATGACAGGGTGCCGCAGGGTATTAAACAGAAGTACTGATATGAGAAACATGGCAGTAAAAGCTATTGGCACATTGGACATAAGTTTTTTGTTGGCATCGACTTGTTCTTCATGTTCGCCACCCCATTCAAGTGTGTATCCTTTAGGAAGCTTAACAGCTTCAACCTCTTCACGCAGTTCACGGAGCAGTCCGTCAGTTGTACCGTTTATCTGCTTGCAGGAAATACGCAGAACTCGCATCCGGTTCAGCCGATGTATTACAGGAAGTTCCCATTCCAGGTTTTGGCCGTTTGTAACTTGGTTAATAGGAATCCATTTGTGCCTTGATTTGTTCCAGATTTGAATGTCATCTGTTTTTTCAATTCCTTGCCTTTGTTCATATGGAGGCCGGAGAATGATCGGAAGCAGGTCATCTCCCTGGCGGTACATGCCATAGCTTATTCCTGAAAAATTCATTGCAAGTGCTTCAGATACTGAACGTCTTGTTATCCCTGCTTCACGGGCACGGGCCTGTGCAAAATTTAAAGTTTGAACCTTAACAGGTTTTCCCCAGTCAGTACGGATGCTTCTGGTATTTTTATTGTTTTCCATTACAGATTTAATTTTTTCTGCATGGTTCATAAGAATTTTATCATCAGGGCCGCTGAGACGTGCAACAATAGCACCTCCGCCAGGGCCGAGTTTAAAGGCATCTACGCTTGTAATTGCACTTTGATGGTGTTTTTCAAGATAAGAATTAAGATGGGTTTTTAAAGCCGGTATTTTTTTGTGGTCATCTAAACTTACAAGCAGCTGGCCATAAGCACTGCTTGGCATTTCAGGTTCGTAAGTAAGCAGAAATCTTAAAGGTCCGCGGCCAGCAAAACCAGCCACATTTTTTACTCCATCAAGTGTCCTGATATAGTCTGAAATTGCTGTGAGCTCTTTGTCTGTTTTTTTTATATGAGTTCCTTCGGGCATCCATACATCAACTGTAATCTGCGGACGGTTCATGTCAGGCATGAAATCCTGCTTGACAAAGCTGAATCCCCATAAGGCACTAATCAGCAATATGATAACAGCTGAAAGTGTAAACCATCGGTTGTTTATGCATAATCCAATAAATTTTCTGTAAACCTGGAAAATTTTTTTGTCGTAAGGTTCTTTTTTTTCCACAAGACTTTTGTCAGGGAGAATAGCCTCGCACAGATAAGGTGTAATTGTAATTGAAAAAATCCAGCTGAGTCCAAGTGAAATGCAGATAACCTGGAAAAGACTTTTAAGCCATTCTCCTGTCATGTCTTTAGAAAGCGTAATAGCTGCAAATGCTAGAATTGCAATCACCGTAGCACCAAGAAGGGGCCATTGTGTTTCGCGTACAGTATCTTCTGCTGCTTGCTGCCTGGATAAACCCTGCCGGGATTTTATTACTATTCCCTCTACAACTACAATAGCATTATCCACCAGCATGCCTAGGGCTATGATCAGTGCTCCAAGTGAAATACGCTGAAATGTAATATCCATTAAATGCATGCATATAAAGGTAGCAAGAATTGTTACAAGCAGAATTATTCCGATAATAAATCCTTCTCCGAGTCCCATGAACAGAACAAGAAGAAGCATTACAATTACAACGGCACCAATTAGATTCATTACAAAATCATTTGCAGCTTTTTTTACAGTTTCAGACTGATGGGTAATTGTATGAATTTCAATCCCAAGAGGAAGCCGGCTTTTCAGGAGCTCAAGTTTTTTGGAAATTGCATCTCCCATTGCAATTACATCGCCTTCTGATACCGTTGATATGCCTATACCAACAGCAGGTTTTCCATTCCAGCGAAGTATTTCTTCAGGAGGATCAAAATATCCTCGTTTTATTTTGGCTATGTCCTTGAGCCGGATCATTCTGCCTTTTGAATCACTGTCAATCAACTGTTCATCCATATCTTCAATTTCTGTATAATCTCCTCCAACACGCAGCCGGATATCTTCTGAGCCGGCCAAACTCCTGCCTGACTCGGTAATTGCGTTCTGCTGCTGGATGGTATTGAAAATCACTACAGGATCCAGTCCCAGCTGAGAAAGCTTGATACGGTCAATATCAACATAAACTGCTTCAGGCTGCATTCCCCAAAAATCTATTCGTCCTACATCCTGACAAAGCAGCAGCTCACGTTTTATGTCTATTGCAACTTCACTAAGTTCATGATGGGAATAACCCTTGCCTGTCAGTGCAAACAGAACTCCATAAACATCGCCAAAATCATCATTTACATCTGGCTTTAAGCATCCTGGAGGAAGATTTTTTCCTGCAAGATTTACTTTGTGCCGTAATTCATCCCAAACCTGGGGTAAGGTTTCTTTGTCATAAAACTCTTCTATTTCAGCAAAGACAATAGATATTCCGGCACGTGATATGGAACGGACTTCCTTGAGCTGCTTAAGCTGTTGAACCGCAGTTTCAATAGGTTCGGTGACTTCTAGTTCTACTTGCTCTGCTGATGCTCCTGGATATCTGGTATATATAACAGCTTCTTTTATTGTAAATTCAGGGTCTTCGAGTCGTCCTAGTTTGGTGTAGGAAAATATTCCTGCTATAGTTATAAGAATTAAAAGAACAATCATAACTGCTTTATGCTGAATGCAATATTTTGCAGAATTCATCCGTCAAGGCCCTCCTTGCCACTTACCATAGGGCGGACAAGCATGCTCTCATTGAGCATGTTAAGTCCTGCAACGGCAACATGTTGTCCCAGGCTAAGTTGAGAGCTTATGTCTACGAAATCGCCGCATAATTCTGCCGAGTTTATCCATACTTTTTTTGGATTTCCTCCTTCAGGGTCTATCAACCATACATAGGCTTTTCGATCTTCACTGCAGCAAAGGGCTTCGATGGGTATCCGGGTTGTTTTTTTTTGGAGCTTTGAAGATTGTGACAGCTTTGGTGTTCTTAATTGTACAGTTGCGGTCATGCCTGGAAAAATTTTTAGATTGTCTGGAGGGTTCAATTGAAGGACTACTTCATAGGTTTGGGTTATGTTGTCAGATTTTGCACTGTATTCCCGAATTGAAGCTTCATGCCAGTGTTCTCCTTCAACATCAAAACGTACCAGAGGCTTTTCTTGAAAATTTGTGTCCATGTATGCAATGAGCTGTTCTGAAACCTGGAAAATGACTTCTATAACTGAAATGTCCTGAAAGGAAACAATAGATTGTTTTGCCTGAACGTGCTCATGATTTTCCACATGGCGTTTTACTACTATTCCGTTGAAAGGAGCACGCAGTATGGTATCCTGCAAAGCTTTCTGACAGATGCGATATTCTGCCTGAGCAATATCATGAGCTGTTTCAATACTTTCAAAATCTGCTTTGGTTAAAACTTTCTGATCCCATAAAACAGTGCTTCTGGACAATTCCTTTTTTGCATTTTCAAATTTTGCACTGGCAATATCAAATGCATATTGATAGTCACGTTTATCTAGTTGAGCAATAATTTCTCCCTGTTTTAGAGTGCATCCCTCTTCGGCTTTGAGCTTTGCTAGTAGTCCTGGAACTGAAAAAGCTAGTTGGACTCTTTGATTTGCTCTGACTTTACCTGGAAAGTTTTGAATATCGCTTGCAGGAGATGCCTGTACGGTAAATGTAGGTACTGGCCGTATAACAGCTGTCTCCATGTTTGCAGTTTTGTTAGTATCGCGATGTTCTCCTCTGAGAAGGATACAAAGCAGAATAAAAACTGCAATGCATCCTGCCACTTTACTGATAATACTGATTTTCATCTTAATGTACTCCTTGTTTAACTGTATTTTAGTTAAGTGCCTTAACTAAATAGATAAAAAAATACTGCTTAAATATTTATTCCAAACAGACTTAGTTTATGAAAAAACAACATTGCATGAGTTTTAATCCCTGATTTTTTTTGGTTTACCCACAAAATTTCTAGGCGGAAAAGCTGCTGTGTGAGACCGAGGACTCATAAATGCTGCTATTCCTGAAATGACCATTCTATGAGATGAAAAAACTATTGATAAAGATGTCTTTTTCCACATTTTAAGAACCTTGTTTTGTCATTATTTCTGAACTAGAAAGACCTAAGTTGTAATAGAAAATTAAATTGTTTTTAATAATTTTTGAAAAAAGTCTCTACCCTGGATCGAATTATTTTTACCCGGTTTTTTATGAATCTGCAGATTTTTATAAGTTTGTTTTAGAATACACTTAAGTTGGTCAAGTTATTAAGATATTAATTGTTTCTAATGAGTTATTTCCTTGCTGGATAAGAACATTATTTTTTGTCCACTTCGGCATCAGATTCAAAATTTAATCCTCAAAATACTAAAGGTTAAAATTTTTATTTTTATTGAACTGAAACAAAATCCTAAAATTTTCAATGAATCAAGCTTATTATATTTAAAAATATGAAACCCTGCGGGCTTTCCAATAAATATTAAAATTGGGTTAACAATTAAAAAAAGAAAGATCTGCTTGTTAATTTAGCAAGGAATAGTTTTTTTTGACGGATTGAAGATAAGACCCTGGAAGAATATCAAATTTTTTTTTGAAAGCTTGAGAAAAATGACTGACATTTGTATAGCCTACATTCCATGCAGCTTCGCTTACACTGTAGTTTCCGCTTTCAAGCAATTGTCTGGCACTTTGCATCTTGAATTCTTTGATAAAACCTGCAGCACTTAGTCCAAAAATTTTTTTGAATCCGAAATTCAGTTTATTAATCCCCAGGCCTATTGCAGCTGAGATTTCTGAAACATTTATATTTTCTTCAGCATTTTTTTCTATTAAATCTTTTGCCTGAAAGATTTTTTTTCTGTCATTTGGCGTAAAGGATATTGTTTTTGGTTTTGTATCATTCATATAAAGCCATCTGAGCTGCAGTGCAATAAGCTCAAGAGCTTTAGCTTCTCTGTAAATATTGCCTGGAAGGTTATAATCATCACTTTTAAGAAGCTGCTTAGCACAAAGTTTTACTTCAGGTGATATTTTACCTTTGTCAAAAAAGAAATTTTTTCCCCCTTCCAGTATTTTTATGAATTTTTTGGAAGTATTGTCCAAATTATTTATAAGCATTGAATTTAAAAGATTTGGTTCAATATGGATGTGAATCAGCTTTATTTTCTGGTTTGGAAAAATATTTACTTTCCCTTCTGACATGGGAGCAAACATTATTCCTCCAGATCCTTCGGTAATTTCTATTGATGTGCAGGGCTTATTTTTTTTATGAATGAATTCATTATTTAATTTACCGTTTAGTGTAAATCCAAAATCTATAAGGGAATATTCTTTTTTAAAAAAAAATTCTATGGGATTTTTTGTGGTGAGATCCATTGAACTGATAAAAAAATTTTTTTTTATTTCTTTTATTGTAATTTGTTCAGAACTAAGCCCTCCATTTAAAATAATTTGCATGGATTTTTCCTTTCATCGGCTAAACGGCATTTTTGGTCCATTTCTGAGTTAGATTAAAATAATTCATATATTCCTGCGGTTAAATTTTTAATCTTCCTTGAAATGGACAAAAAATTTTAGTTTTCGGCTAACCACTGGTTATTATTTTTTGTAAAAAATTCTCCAGGGAAATACCATTCGTCTGCTATTGTTATCCCCATATGATCAAAGAGCTGTCCCATATATTTTACACCCGGAACAGCTTCAGCCTTTCCTGTGTGGGGGCCTGCAAAAGTTGCATAAACGCAGACAAATTTTCCTGGTATTCTTGGAGAACCTGGAAGTATTAGGCCATTGACTCTTGCATGTTCAAGCTGAGATTCAATCCATTTCATCATTTTTTTACCTGGAAGCCATGTATATATTCCAGATCCAATGAAAATTAAGTCATAGCTTAAAAGATCAATATTTTCTTCTGACTTGGAAATATTTACCGTATCTACATTGTTTCCTTTGTCTTTGCATGCTTGTTCAATTTGCTGTGCAGCTTTTTGGGTATTGCCGTTTAATGATGCATAAAGATTTAAAATTTTCATTTTTTTATCCTTTTTTATAATTAATTACTGCCTGTATTGAAACAGGCTCATATAGTTGCAGCCAAGGTCAGTTGTTTTTATTTGGAAAAATCCTGCACAAGTTAAAAGTTCTTGTGTTTCTTCAGGTGAAAGTTTCATCTCTATTGGGGGGCCAAAAGGCATTTCTTCCTTTTTGCAATTGATAATTGCAAAAACTCCGGATGGTTTAAGGATTCTTTTCACCTGAGAAAAAATATGTGCACAATTTTTTTTTATCAGGGGAATATGGAGAACAGTAACAAGAAGACATAAATCTGCAATATTGTCCTTAAAGGGATATGCTTCTTTTGTCATGTCAAATTGCTTTGGGAAAATATTTTTAAATTCCGATTCTTTGGCTCTTTTTATAATTTTATCTTTAATTTCCGGCCATTTATCGCAAGGATAAACTATTCTTGTTTTACCTGTAAGCTCAGCAGCATGAAAACTGTAATCACCTGCTCCGCATCCAAGATCAATAATTATATTCCCCTTTTTTATTCCAAGATTGTCAAATACCAGCTGAGGATCCTGCATTCCATAGCTTGTAACTCCATTTTTATGGCGGTTAGCAGATGTTTTTTCATTTGTACAATTTTCATCTTTACAGGCCATTATTGCTCCTTAATTTTTTCAACGGCTGAAAAAATAAATTTCAGCTTTTTTGTTGTTTAGTTGCTGAACGAAAACGGCCTTTTTTGCCCATTTCTGCGTCAGATTCAAAATTTAATCCTCAAAATACTCCATGTATCCTAAAGGTTAAATTTTTTTATTAAAATAGTTAAGCTGCTTAACTTATAGATCAAAAAAAATTAACTCATATTTTATTCATCCATTCTTTTTTTGAGGCGTTCATCCATTATTTCTTCAATTGATTCAAGCATTACTGAAACTGTTGCAATCTGTGACAATGAAAATGCAGAAAGTTTATTTAAAAGAAATTCATTGTCTTTTTTATGGGTTTGTTCATGTGCTGTATATGCTTTTTTGCCAAGTTCTGTTAATATAAGATTAATTTCCTTGTTATTATCCTGTGACCTCATTTTTTTTATAAAGCCTTTAGATTCGAGCTTTGATACCATTTGTGATGCAGCACTTTTTGAAATTGCAAAAAAATTTCCGAGTTCTGTTACCCCAATATTTTTATTATCACCTATTGCCTGAATAACATGAGCTTCTTTTGTTGAAATAACAGTGGTTTCATCAACTTTGACCGGAAGCTCTTCGCTTGCAGAATACTTTAAAGCAACAGAAGCAAATTTTTTAATTGTTTTTTTTATTATCTGAGTTTTAGTTTCCATGGAAAAAATAGTAAAGCCGCTTAACTATAAAGTCAATATTTTTTATTTAAAAATTGAGGATTTTATTTATTAATGGCCGAAAACTAGGATTTTTTGTTTAATTTAAGAAAAATGAAAAAATTAAATTTTAAATCTGACGAAGATATGTGCAGCTAAAAAATTTTTTTTCAGCTGTTGAGTAATAAAAAACCCCGGCTTAAATCCGGGGTTAGTCTTGCATCTTTAATAAGGAGGAGGACATTAAGTTTTGGCAATGTGGTTCAAAACTTGAAAATAAAATTAAGTTTAAAAAAAGATTTTCAAGTCAAAAAAAGAAAAAAAATTAGTTTAGTTTGTATTTTTTTATTAATTCATCTTTTTTTCCCTGTGAAAGAGAGTTGAAATATTTTTTCCAGCCTGGACAAAACTTTGTATGCCATTTCCAGAGTCTTCCAAGAATAGATTCAGGATTTTTGTCATATTTTTTTCTGAAACTGCAGTTTTCACAATTTGATGCCATTGTCTTTCCTTTCTCAGCTTATTTTTTTCAATGCATTTTCAAGATCGTTTTTAAGGTCTTCTTTATCTTCAAGACCGGCACTTATTCTTATAATTACTCTGTCTTCATATTCACAAAAACAGTCTCTTTTTACTTTTCCTGCTGAAATAAGGCTTTTGTAGCCTCCCCAGCTGAAACCAAGTCCGAAAAGATTCAGAGAATTCAGAAAAGTTGTAATTTTTTCAGGAGAAACTTCTTTTTTAAATATCAGACCGAAAAGTCCTGAACTTCCCTTGAAATATTTTTTATAAAGATCATGCTGAGGATGTGATTTTAAGGCAGGATAAAGAACTTTTTCAATAATTTTGTGACCCTCAAGCCATGATGCAAGAAAAAAGGCGTTTTGTTCATGTTCTTTAAGTCTTATTTTAAGAGTTTTAAGTCCTTTCAATGCAAGAATACAGTCTTTTGAAGAGCAGCATATACCCATGAGAGAATAGTATTTATCAAAATGAGCGGCATGTTTTTCATTTACAGAAACGCTTCCCATTAAAATATCTGAATTTCCGGAAATGTATTTTGTTATGGACTGGATTGAAATATCAATTCCTTTTTCAAGGGGTTTGAAATAAAGCGGAGTTGCCCAGGTATTGTCGATTATTGTAATTAAATTGTGTTTTTGCGCTGTTTGAACAATTTTATCCATATCCTGAATTTCAAAGGTGATAGATCCGGGAGATTCAAGAAATATTGCTTTTGTGTTTTCTTTTATAAAGTCTTCAATATTTTCCGCATTAGAGGGCATATAGTCAGTTTCAATATCAAATTTTGAAAGAAACAGTCTGCATAAAAGTTTTGTAGGCCCGTAAACATTGTCACAAACCAGAATGTGGTCGCCTGATTTTAAAAAAGACAAAAGAACATGTCTTATTGCACTTATTCCCGATGGAAAAATTCTTGTAACAGAAGCATTTTCAAGAATATTTAAGCTTTCTTCAAGTTCTCTCTGGTTTGGAAGCCTGTTTGTTCCATAATAAATTCCGCTGTATTTTCCATTTTCTGCAAGCATCATGTCTTCATGGGAATCAAAAAGAATTGTTGATGCATTGTATTCTGGTGAGTTTACTGTGTTTACTCTTTTGTTTCCGATTATATTGTGGTCAAATTCAAGGTTTATAATTTTTGTAAAGTCATCCAACTTTATTGGCCTTTCTGAGGGTTCTTGTGCTTGATGTTTAAAATTTAAAAAGATATCATAATTACTAATTATTTATATCACAAAAGAAAGTGAAAAATATGGAAACATTAAAAAATGAGGTTATTTCTATAATAGGAAAGCTTCCCGATGACATCACTCTTGAAGATATTCAATATCATTTATATGTAATGGAAAAAATCCGCAATAGCATTAAAAGAGCAGAATCGGAGGGAGTTCTTACTCAAAGTGAAGTTGAAAGAAAGTTTAAGAAATGGACTATAGAATAAAGTGGTCACCTGAAGCTGTTGAAGACGTTGAGTCAATTGCAGAATATATTGATAAAGATTCTCCAGCCTATGCAAAAGCAGTAGTAACTAAAACCTAAGTTGAGCGTTTCATATTTTTAAATTAAGAAATTTTTAATGTATTTTTTTTGCTTTTTTAATCATTTTTTATCAAAAAAGCCTCTATATTTATAAATTTACCCTTTTAAAAATTTACAAAAAAGACTATTGCTACCATTTTGATATAAATTTTAGAAAAATGGTGTGCAAATGACAGAAAAAACAGAAAAATATTCACAAAAAAGTGCTTTGGCTCTTTTGCCCTTAGGCCTTTTTATTCTTATATTTCTTGGAAGCGGTATTTTTTTTCATTTGAATGAAACCCCTTTTGCCTTTTATCAGATTTCAGCACCTGTTGCGATTCTGCCTGCAATTATTCTTGCTGTGATTTTAAGCAGCCAGCGACTCGAAAAAACAATAGATTCCTTTTTAAAGGGAATAGGCGATACAAATATCATGGCCATGTGCATGATTTATCTTCTTGCAGGAGGATTCAGCTTTGTTGCAAAGGAAACAGGCGGAGTTGATGCCACAGTAAATCTTGCCCTTGATATTATTCCTTCAGGTTTTATTCTTCCGGGAATTTTTATTGTGGGTGCCTTTATTTCAACTGCAATGGGAACTTCCATGGGAACAATTGCAGCTGTTGCACCCATTGCCCTCGGCATTGCCCAGAAAACAGGAATTCCACTTCCTTTAATGGCAGGAACCGTTCTTGGAGGAGCAATGTTTGGGGACAACCTTTCAATTATTTCAGATACAACAATTGCAGCAACAAGAACACAAGGTTGTAATATGAAAGACAAGTTTAAAATGAATGTTTTCATTGCACTTCCTGCCGCAGTTATTACAGTTTTATATCTTTTTTTTGCAAAATCAGGAACAAACGCAGGTGTTCCGGTTGAAGAATATAATATTTTTCAGGTAATTCCATATATTGTGATTCTTTTAATGGCAGTTTCAGGAATAAATGTTTTTATCACTCTTTTTACAGGTATTATTCTTGCAGGGATTTCAGGTTTTTTTATTGTTGAAAACTATAATCTTCTTATGTTTTCACAGCAGATTTACGGCGGTTTTACTTCAATGCAGGAGATTTTTCTTTTATCCATGCTTATAGGCGGTTTAAGTGCATTGATGAAAAAAGAGGGTGGTCTTGATTTTGTAAGCTCAAAAATTGAAGCAATGATAGGGTTTTTTTCAAAAAACAGCAAAACCAACAGGGCATCAGAACTTGGAATAGGTTTAATGGCTCTTTTTACAAATTTCTGCACTGCCAATAATACTGTATCAATCATTGTTACAGGAAGTGTTGCAAAGGAAATAGCCAGAAATAACAATATTGAACCAAAAAGATCGGCAGGCATATTGGATATTTTTTCCTGTATCTGTCAGGGGCTCATTCCATACGGAGCTCAGATTCTTCTTGCTGCTTCAATTTTTAAGATTTCTCCTGTTTTTATTTCAGGAAATGTTTTTTACTGCATGGTCTTGGCTGTTTGCGTTGTAATTGCAATTATGCTCAATAAAAGAGTTAAAAACTGATGGATAATATAAAAGTTGATTTGATCTGTGATATGGACTGGCCTGAAATAATGGAAATTCAGAACAGTTCCTATGATACAATTGAACCTGAAAAAATGGAGGTTCTTGAATCAAAAAACAAGGTATCTGAAAAAACCTGTTTTGTTCTAAAATATAAAAATGAAGTCGGAGGATACTTTCTGTCTCTTCCATATCCAAAGTTTAAGATTCCTTCAATGCTCAAGCCGGAAACAAAGGTTTACAAGTCTTCAAATCTTCACCTTCATGATATTGCTGTAAATAAAAAGTTCAGGAACATGGGATTTTCTAAGATTTTATTTAATGAAACACTTAAAGCTGCAGAAAAATACAGGTATAAGTCTTTGTCTCTTGTTGCATTAAAGCATGCTGTTTCTTTCTGGTTTAAAAAAGGTTTTGCTCCATGTACAGAGATTGATGTTCCGGATTATTACGGTGATGGAGCTGTTTATATGATGGCTGATGTTTTAAGTTTTTGAAGTATGAATTTCATTTTAAAAGTTTTTTTAATCCGCTTACAAGATGATTAAAGCTTTTTGAATAATTGGATCCGTCTAATCTAAGGTTTGGTGCAATAGCTCTTGAGCCTGCCATTTTTTGATATTTTTTATTGGTGAGTTTTGAAAGTTCTTCGGAGGCATTTGCAATTTTATCTGGTTGTCTGAATTTTTTCTTATTTTGATTTTTAGAGATGTCTTTTATGGAAAGCCCTTTTTCAACAGCCAGAAGATCTCCAAGGTAAAAGCTTTCAAGCTCATGGCAAGCTATTCTAATAATAGTTTTATTTTCTTTTTTAGCTGCCGCTGCTTTTGTGATTAATTGATTTTTTATTTGAATGCAGTCACCGGAATCCTGATCTCTTAACACAAGAAAGAAAGAGTCAGGTTTTTGCCATCCTGACATTTTCTTTACAAGCTGTTTTTCAAGGTCCTGTTTTCCTTCAAAAATAAAAAAAAATGTGTGAATTTCAGGAGGCAAGAATTTAGGAAGAACAGCTTGAAGCATTTCTTTTGCTGAAGGTTCTTCAAGAAAGCATACAAGATCGGTCATACAGGGTCAATCCTTCCTAAAAACCCCTGTTTCCAGAGATAACCCATTTGATCTCCCTGAGACATATATGAAGATAATTGTTTGTCATTTGAGGCACGTTTAATGGTTGTAAATCCATTAACTTTTTCAAGCCAGAAAACTTCCTCAAGTTTTACGGCGTTTAAAAAATCAGGAGAATGGGTTGATACAAAAACCTGGCCTCCTCTGGTTGAATAGTCCCTAAACTCCTCTGCAAGTTCCCATAAAAGGCTTGGGTAAAGCTGGTTTTCAGGCTCTTCAACGCAAAGAAGAGGATGTGCCTCAGGATCATAAAGCAAAAGAAGGTATGCAAACATTTTTAAGGTGCCGTCTGAAACATACTTGTCAATAAAAGGATCTTTAAATGAACCATCTTTAAATTTTAAAAGAAGCCTTCCATCTGCTGTTTGTTCAGGAATAATATCACCGATTCCTGGAACCCTTGACTGCATCTGTTTTATAATTTCAGTAAAAATATCAGGGTGATTTTCATAAATATTATTGGCAACAAGCTGAAGGTTGTCTCCGGTAACTGACAGGTGATCCTGATAACCGGCGGCATCTTTGCTTCCCCTTGCCAGATTTATATGGAAATCTGATATATGCCAGTTTTCAATGAGCTGCCTGAAGGCATTGGCTGCCTTGAATCTTTTGAATTGTCCAATGCCCTTGATTGCAAGAGTGTCTTTTGAATCAAGAGTTTGATACTCTCTTTTCAGCTCTTCGTTTTTTTTGTTGAAATCTTCTTCATTGTTTATTGCAAAACCTTTTCCGTTTTGAAAATCAAGAAAATGATAGGGAGAACCTTTTGAACCTCTTTTATATTTGAGAATTTCTCTTTTAATTATTGGCTTATTATTTTCATGGGATATTTCAAGAAGATAAGTAACAAGCCGTTTTGCACCTGTAATGTTTAACCTGAATTTTAATTCTATACAGATTTCTTCTTTATTGCAGCCTCTTGAGACCATTTCCTTGAAACCGCCTCTTGTCTGAATTGCACGGTTTACGTTGTACATAAGGCAGTCTTTTAAAAATCCAAAAACTTCAAATAAAGTGCTTTTGCCTGTTCCGTTGGCACCAACAATAACACTGAAATCAGGTATTGATTTCATTTCAGCATCTTTAAAAGTTTTGAAATTTTTAAGTCTTAAATATTCAATTTTCATTGATTGAAAAACCTTTACATGATTTTAATTGAAGCTTTTAATTCAGGTATGAATAAAATACCTTGTGAACGTTCATAAATCAAGAGCAAGCAAATATCTTTTTTAAAAGAAAATTATAGAAAGATTGCGGGTAAGAAAATTTATCATTACCTAAAGTGAGCGATTTTTAAGTTTGCTACGTAACTATTCAGCTAAAAAAAATTAATTTTTTCCTTGACAGGGGTTTTTACAAAAATTTTAAAAATTAATGTTATATCTATTCTTAAAATTATTGCATGAATGAGTACTTATACTAGCCTTTATATTTAATGCAAACAAATCAAAATGACCACGGATGTGTCTAAAAATTAAAAACCCTTTATTTTTCAAAATAGTAAGAAAATTTCCGTTTCAAAAACCTGTGTTATAATACTCTTAATGAACAAACGAGTATTAAGGATATCAGGTGAAAATAGATAATATAAATATAGAAGAAGCAATTAATACAACCAGAGAGATGATCGAAAAAGAATCTGATCTTTCTCCTTCATTTAAAGCATAGATTATTCAAAGCTACCGGAAGGAAATTACACAGAAATCGGTTATGAATCAAGACAGGTTTTTGATATTAAAATATCAAGATGGGTCAAAGAATATCAGGCTCAGGTTGTAGAAGATTCATCAGGTAAAAGATATACAGCACAGTTCCCGAATAATGTAAGTCGTCATGTTCAATATGGTAAAACACTTAAAGCACAAGCTATTTATTTATCTCAACATCAGCTGATTCCATATAATAGAATCAGCGAATATTTTGAAGATCAAGCTGGCATTAAAATAAGTGCAGGTTCACTTTACAATTTTAATAAAGATGCTTTTGATAAACTTAAAGAGTTTGAAGATATTTTAAAAGAAAGACTTCTTTCATCTTATATCTGTCATGTTGATGAAACAGGAATAAATAAAAATGGAGACAGATTCTGGCTGCATTGTCTTTCTAATGACAAATATACTTATTATTATCCCCATAAAAAAAGAGGTAGTGAGGCAATAGACGAAATGGGAGTTATACCTGATTTTGTAGGGGTACTCTGCCATGATCACTGGAAGCCTTATTTTAATTATGGTTGCATTCATGCTTTATGCAATGCTCATCACCTAAGAGAGCTTCAGCGAGTTGTGGAACAGGATAAGCAGCAATGGGCTCAGGATATGATAGATATGCTTCTGAAAATAAAAAAAGAAGTAGATGATTATGGTGGTAAACTTCCTCCTGATCAATCTGATCTGTACAGGAAAGCATATCGAAAAATCATAAAAAAAGCTCAAACAGAATGTCCGCCGCCTGATGAAAGTAAAAGAACAAAAGGGCAGCGAGGCCGACTTAAGCGGACTAAGGCTAGAAACCTACTTGAGCGAATGACTAATTTTGAAAATGAGATTCTAAGATTTATGGATGATCCTCTGGTACCTTTCACAAATAATCGTGGGGAAAATGATATTCGAATGACAAAAGTGCATCAAAAAATATCGGGGTGCTTCCGTTCAATGGATGGTGCATTAATATTTTCCCGAATCAGAAGTTATTTGTCTACATGCAGGAAAAATAATATACATGCCAGTGAAGCATTGTATTGTTTACTTAATGGTAAGTTGCCTGTATTTTTAAATTCAGCTGAATAGTTACAAAAGTATTAGTTATTTTATATAAAAAACTATCATTTGAAGGACAAAAGAAAATGAATAATAATAAACAATTTAATGGAGAAATGGCTAAACATTTAAGCAGTATAACTCTTCAAATTGCAATTTTTTTAAATGCAATTTTGCCAAAACTATATAAAGAAGACTGGTGGACTAAAACTGTAATAAATACTTTGTCTTTTCAACAAAAAAATAGAATTGAACAAAACCAAATCAAAACGCTTGACAAATTAGATCTTGCGGCACTTCTCAGGATTCTGGATCAAAACTGGTATCAAATTTCAAGCAGCCTTTCTTATACTTCAGAAAAACGTCATTTTGTTAAAGAAATGATAACTATACGCAATAAATGGGCACATGCAGATGCCAGTGGATTTAACCAGGACGATATTTATAGAGATTTGGATACTATTCAAAGATTTGCTGGTGTAATTAATGCTGAACCAAAAATCATCCAAGAATTAAAAGAAACAAAAAACTCAATCCTCTCTAGGGGAAATTTACTGCCAGTTAATAATATAGAAAATAAAAATATGAGTTCAGCTGATACTGACACACTAGAATTTCAACCTGGAAAAATAGTGTCATTGAAATCAAATCCTGATATAACTGGTGCTGTTATACAGATATTGCCTGGAGATCCTGAAAATAGATATAATGTTTTTATCAATGATTCTATTCAAACTTTTTATGGTTCACAGCTTGTGCTTCAAAGCAAAGAGCTAAAAAAAGAAAAAGTTCTATCAAGTAATCATTTCCATGCTTACCTATCAGCTTTGCAAATTAATTACCCAGGACTTTCATCACTATATTCACTCAATGCTGCACGTGTTGATTTTATACCTTATCAGTTCAGACCAGTATTGCGTTTTATCAAATCAGACCGTCCGCGTTTACTTATAGCAGACGGAGTTGGCGTAGGTAAAACCATCGAAGCAGGTCTCATACTAAGGGAAATTCAAGCTAGAAGAGAAATTTCATCTGTACTTATAATATGCCCACGTCCTCTTGTTACTGAAAGAAAATGGGAAATTGAAATGAAACGTTTTGAAGAGCGTTTTGTGCATTTGGATGGTCCTACTCTAAGATATTGTATAAATGAAACTGACATGGAAGGAACATGGCCCCAACAATATCAGAAAGCAATTATACCATATTCCCTATTTGATGAATCTTTACTAAATGGTTTATCAAAAAAAAACAAATCGAAAGGACTTATTGATTTAGATCCACCTCCAAAATTTGACATGGTTATTGTAGACGAAGCTCATCACATAAGAAATGAGAATACTTTCAGGCACAAGGCTGTTAATTTTTTCTGTGATCATGCAGAAGCCGTTGTATTTTTAACAGCAACGCCAATTCAGCTAGGGAATAAAGACTTATATGTTCTTCTTAAAACACTTCGGCCAGACATAATACTAGATCAACAAAGTTTTAAGCATATGGCTGAACCAAATCCCTATATTAACAAAGCAGTTTCTGCAATAAGAGCTCAGGAAAATGGATGGCAAAAAATTAGTTTAGAGGCGCTTAATCAAGCAGCTTCGACATCATGGGGACAAGCCATTCTTAGACATAACCCTAATTTTAAAGAAATAAGTAAAAAGCTTTTAAATGGAGAAACAACGACAGAAGAACGTGTAAGTATGATAACTGATGTTGAAGAAATGCATACGTTTTCGAGTATAATCAATCGAACAAGGCGTTCAGACATTGGGAATTTTACTATCAGAAAACCTGAAACAATTAAAATAAATTTTACGACGGAGCAAAAAAAACTGCATGATGAAATTCTTAAAATACAAGCTGAGATATATACTCGTCTTCACAATGGAGTTAACGTTAAATTTATGATGACAACTATTCGAAGACAATGTGCTAGCTGTCTTTTTGGTTTAGCACCTTTACTTGATGAAATTTTAAATCGACATCTGGATGAATTAGCCTGGGAAGAATCTGATAACACAACTCTTCCAGATGATAAAGCTATAGATTCAATTCAAGACGAAATTAATTACATTCTTGAATTAGCCCGGACTATTGACAGTAAAGATCCAAAGCTTGAAGCATTGATAAATATCATTAAGGATAAACAAAAATTGTTTAATAATAAACTTATGTTATTCAGCAGCTTCAGACATACTTTGAATTACCTTTACAAACATTTGAAAAATAAAGGATTTCGTGTGGGGTTAATTAATGGAGATACTCCAGATGAAGAAAGAATTAATCTTCGTAAACGGTTTGAAAAATTAAAAGATCACAAGGACTGTATTGATTTGCTTTTATTTTCAGAAATTGGATGTGAAGGCTTGGATTACCAATTCTGTGATTGTATTATAAATTATGATCTCCCATGGAATCCAATGAGGATTGAACAGCGTATAGGACGTATAGACAGGAATGGACAAAAAAGTGAAAGCATCGCTATAATTAACCTTATTACTCCAGGCACTGTTGATGCTGATATTTATGAGAGATGCCTATTGCGTATAGGTGTATTTAATAATGCAATCGGAGCAAGTGAAGAAATTTTAGGAGAAATTACTCTTGAGATTAAAAATATAGCGGAAAATTATGAGCTGACGGAAAAAGAAAGAAACCATAAGTTCCAATTGCTTGCTGACAACAAAATAAGATTAATCCAGGAACAAGAAACTCTTGAAAAAAAACAATTGGAACTTTTTGGAATTCAGCTTCCTATTAAGCAGATGAACAAAAAATTAGAGGATGCTTCAAACTTCTGGCTGTCACCAGACTCGATATTTAGATTAGTTAATTTTTATCTGAGCAATTTATTCGGTAAAGAACAGGACTATATATTAGGTGATAAAAAACTGAAAACACTTAGACTTTCACAGGAACATAGAAATTCACTATTAAAAGATTTTCAAAAAATTAATAGGCAGAATAATGTTATGTACCGTGAATGGGAAACATGGCTAAAAGGAAGCAGCCCGCATTTGCCCATTACATTTGAGTCTGATTGTGCCAGGGATAATTCTAAAGCTGCATTTATAATGCCTATCCATCCATTGGTAAAACAAGCATCAAGATTTTTTGAAATTAAAGAAAAGATATTAACTAAACTGGAAGTAAAATCAAAAATTGTCCCTCCAGGTGAATACGAGTTCGTTATTTATCAATGGAAATTTTATGGAATAAGAGAAGACCTTATTCTTATGCCTATTGCTTCAAAAACTTTATTGAACAACCACCTTAATAAATTATTAGAAACTGCCGTTGACAGTTCAAAAAATGCACCTGATGCTCTGAAAACCTCTTTGTGGGATAATTTAGATGGTGAGCATTACAAATTATGGAATGAAGCTAAAGCAAAACATAAACAAAGAACACAGGAGCTTGCAGAATTTAGGAGAGAAAGTTTATCTACCAGCCATAGTGCACGCATAGCTCTTCTTGAAGAACAGCTCAATCAAGCAAGTGATGTAAAAATACAAAAAATGAGACAATCTCAGATAATAACTGCCGAAGCAGATTATGCAAGAAGAATTCAAGAACTTGATATTGCAGTAGAAAGAGCTGATATAGTTGCAGGAGCAGTAGCTTATGGGATAATAACAATCTTAGAGGAAAATTAAAATGCCTGCTGATTATGATAGTATACGTAAAAAAAATATAAAAGGATACGGTGAATACACTCATCATATTTCTTACCTAGGAAAGCTTTATACAGATAGGACTCATTTTATTTTTGAACTTTTGCAAAACGCCGAGGATGCCTGTGCAACTATAGTTTTATTTAAAGTGTTTGAAGATCGCCTTGAAGTATTGCATGATGGACGTCCTTTTAATGAAAGTGATGTCAAAGGTATATGCGGAGTTGGTGAAGGTACAAAAACCGAAGATTTAACCAAAATTGGTAAATTTGGTATTGGATTTAAATCAGTATATGCATATACAAATACTCCAGAAATACATTCAGGCAAAGAAAATTTTATTATTGAAAATTATGTTCGTCCTTATTCCACAGATCCCGAACTTTTGGATAATAATTTTACAACTCTTTTTATATTTCCTTTTAACAACGAGGAAATAACTCCTGAAAAAAGTTGTAAAGAAATAAGCGAGCGGTTAATCAATCTGAATGCAAGAACTTTATTGTTCCTTCGCAAAATCGAAGAAATTGAATATATTTTACCAGACTCAAAAACAGGAACATATCTGCGTGAAGGGATTATTAATGATTCAGCTTCAAGAGAAGTTACTGTAATTGGCCAAAATAATGGAAAAGAAGAATATGAAAGCTGGCTTGTATTTCAAGCTTCTGTTAGTGAATTAGAAGAATCTGAAAATGTTAATATAGAAATAGCCTACCGATTCAGCTTTGAGACAAAAAAATGCAAGGAAATTAACAAAATAAACAATTCGCCTTTGATAGTTTATTTTCCTACTGAAAAAGATACACGTTTAGGTTTTCTCATACAGGGTCCTTACAGGACAACTCCGGCTCGCGATAATATTCCAAAAGATGATGAATGGAACCAGAAATTAATAAATAAAACTGCAGAGCTCGTTAAAGCAAGTCTGCATGAAATAAAAGGCCGTGACCTTCTTACTGTTTCTTTTCTTGATTCTCTTCCTATAAGAGCTGAGGATTTCCCAGAGGACGGCATGTTCTATCCAATTTTTGATGCAGTACTTGAGTCATTATCCACAGAAAAATTACTTCCTGCAGATGATGGTTCATTTACTTCAGCAGACAATGGAGTTTTAGCCCGTGGTTCTGACCTCAGAAAATTATTAACCAATGAGCAGTTAACTGATTTATATGAGCTGGATGGACCAATTAAATGGATTTCAGGAAAAATAACTCAGGACAGAACACCAGATTTGTTTAATTATTTAAAAAATGAAGTAGATGTAGAAGTTTTAACACCTGAAGTTTTTGCTAGAAAATTATCAGAATCATTTATGAAAAAACAGCCAGATAATTGGATGGTTGAATTTTATAATTATATAAGTGAAAGAAAAGAGCTCTGGAAAAAACAGAGCAGATATACTGGTCAAACAGATGGTATTTTAATATCAAAACCAATTATCCGCTTACAATCAGGAGAGCATGTTAATCCTTTCTATTATGGTAATCATGCTCATGCGTATTTATTAATTGATAGTGATACATCAACATCTCTCCCATTTGTAAAAAAAGAAATTACAGAAAATGAAAGTGTGTATAATTTTTTAAAAGAATTAGGAATACCTGAACTAGACCATATAGAAGAAATAATTAATAATATTTTACCAAAATATAAAGATAACTCCAAAATAATTTCAATGAAAGAACATCACCAGGATATAAAAACTATTGTTAATGCCTATAATACAGATTCATATGATGAAAAAAATCGCCTTAAAAAATCTTTAAAACTTACACCTTTTATACTCATAGAAGACTGTTTTAATATTGAACCTGAATATTGTCGGCTTGAAGAACTTTATTTTAAAAATGATGATTTAAAAGTTTACTTTTCAGGCAATGACTCAGTTGCATTTGTATCCTCTGACTATTCTGAAGATACAATTTCAATGTTTAAAGATATTGGTTTAGAAGATTTTGTCCGAATAAAATATAAAGAACCTGACTACCAAGGCCATGTGGTAATTAAAGATTCTTATGGTATGCATGAAAGAGGATTAGACGGTTTTGACCTAAATATTTATATTGATGGAATAGAAAATGCTCTTATGACACCTAATCCTGAAAAAAGTGAATTTATATGGAATAAAATAGCAGTTCCTTATTCGGATTCTATACAAGGGACTATAGAGTCATGTCCAAGACAAACGTATGATAGAGCAGAAAAAAGACACGAAATTTCAAACTTTGGACACTTGCTTATAAATTCAGAATGGATGCCCGATACTAATGGTAATTTTAAAAAGCCAGCCGATTTAAAACTTGATGATTTACCGGAATCTTTTATTAAAGATAGAAAACTGGCTAATCACTTAGGAATGAAGCAAAATCTAGTTGCAAAATTTGCCGAAGAAGTAGGTATATCAATTGAACATATTGATATAATACAAAAAAACCCCGAAGCATTTTCACAATGGATAGAAGGGGTGGGCAAAAAAGATACACAACCTGCATTCCCAACAAAACCGGTAAAAAATCACGAACGACGCCAGGAAAAATTTGAAGAACAGTTTTCACAGTCACCTGAAAAACAATACAAAAAACGTGAAAGAAATACACGGATAACAAATAAATTGATCGATCCAATAATCTGGCTTAGGAGTAATTATACAAATGAAGAAGGACAGATGGTGTGTCAGATATGCAAAGAAGAAATGCCCTTTCGTAAAAAAAATGGAGAATACTATTTTGAAAAAAAGGAGATGTTAAGTAATGAATATTTCAAAAAAGAACATGAAACTCAATATTTAGCTCTTTGCCCAGTGTGTGCTGCAAAATATAATGAATTTATTATTAATGATAACGAGGCTATGGAGAAATTAAAAGAGAATTTTGTTAACTCAGAGAGCTGTGAAGTTGAAATAATTCTAGGAAACCAGTATGCAAGTATTCGTTTTATTGAAAGTCATTATCACGATTTGAAATTGATTTTAAATGAATCAATTTAATATAGAAAGTAAGAAAAACTTAAAAAAGTTAATTGCTTTAGTTGATCTGTGTAAATGTTTTTTATACTTATATTTACTTAAGCTAAAAACAAAAAAAGAGGTTTATAATGAAATTTTATATATTTTTTTTATATATTTTTTGTCTTTTAAGTACAAATAGTTTTGCAGAAATATATAGTTATACTGATAAAAATGGAATAACACATTTTACAGATAACATGGCTAATATACCTGAAGAATATAGAAAAAAATTTAAAACTAGTGCAGAAATAAAGTCCCAAAAATATGAAACGGAAAATACTAAAAAGTTTGATAAAAAAGTTAAAGTAGAAAACCAAAAAAATCAAGAGATTCAAGAAAAGGATAATGATTCAGAAAAAAAAGTTGAGAAAATCAATAAAAAGAAGAAAAATACTCTTACATATAATGAAAAAATAAAATTAGAAGCTTGGAAAATGGCAAAAAGGTTTACCTTAGATTATTTGAAAAACCCTGGATCAGCAAAATTTCCAGAAAATTCATATAATATAAAAGAAGCTAGAAGCTATGAATGGGAAATTACTTCTTATGTTGATGCTCACAATGATTACGGAGCATTTAAAAGAGTGTATTTTAAAATTAAACTATCCAAAGAGTATAATGGAGGTACTTGGTATTTAGAAGATTTTAAATCTTGGGATTAAACTTTTAAAAGTAAAAAAATAAGGGTTCTTTCGGAATAGGTAAGGGCTCTTTTGAACTCTTTCGGGTCGGACCAATAGAACCATTGAAATAAAAGCAAAAAGCTTTTAAAAAGTACCTCTTTTAGTTCTTAAACAGATGTTTTCAGGGACAAAATGAAGCATTCAAATATCAAGGCTGCTTATCAGGGTTCTGTCTATCGTCAAAAATAGAATGAATAACAATCATATTATTTTCTATTGTATAAAAAATTTTAAAGGGAAACCTTCTTACAAGGCAGATTCTGAAATTTAGATATTTTTTTGGGTATAAAAGAGGAGAGTTTAATATATTTATTACGGCTGCTTCAACACAATCTAAAAATTGGAAGCCAAGCCCTTTTCTTTGATTTTGATACCACTTAAAAGAACTTTCCAGATCGTCTTTTGCTCTGTCAGTATAAAAAATTTTCATGTAAATTTACTTCTTATTTCATCATGAACAGACAGACAGTCATGTAGTTTCAAATTGCCTTTTTTGTATTTAGAATACCTTTTTTCAAGCTCTTTTTTTTGCCAGTCAGAAATTGGCAGTTCATTATTTTCCTGAGCAATCGAATCCCATACATCTTCAATGAGAAGAAGCTTCTCAGATAACTTCAGCCTGTTAATATGTTCTTTTATTTCTTCAGGACGCATTTTTTTCCTCCATCCAGTATAAAACTTTAATATGTTAAATTCAGTTTAATATAATGCATGATTTATTCAAGTACAGAATTCTTTTGACCAGAATGATAAAAACATATAGCAAAGCTGGAATGAGGGTTTGAGGAGTTCAGGGGATGAGTTCAGGGGACAGGGGATGAGTTCAGGGGACAGTATATTTAACTTTGGGTAAATTACTGAAGCATGCTGCAGTTTTTTGTAGCATGTTATTAAAATGGACTGTCTTTCCTGAATTTTCAAAGACTATATCAGTTCTGGTTATATTATAAATAAAATTTAATTTTTTTAATTTTTTCAGCAGTTTTTATAGAAAAAGCTTATTTATTTATAAATTTATCCTTTAAAAATTCTAAAAAAAAGACTATTGCTACCGTTTTATTATTAATTTTTAAAAAAATGGTGTGCAAATGACAGAAAAAACAGAAAAATATTCACAAAAAAGTGCTTTGGCTCTTTTGCCCTTAGGCCTTTTTATTCTTATATTTCTTGGAAGCGGTATTTTTTTTCATTTGAAT
>Ga0265295_1001603_pt1 | contig 39173 bp, 46 predicted proteins | sample Munlansysbiofilm_FD_192503 | JGI IMG/M metagenome (GOLD analysis project Ga0265295, IMG submission 192503) | Leachate microbial communities from a municipal landfill in Southern Ontario, Canada - Methane capture system biofilm | ecosystem: Engineered > Solid waste > Landfill > Unclassified ... | reverse complement strand
GAAAGTTCGGAGAGCGTCCCCGACCCCCCGCCTACCGCGACGACCGCGTCCGTATTTGCCACGATGAAGTTTCGCGCATGATCCAGTCCGGTCGCGATAACGATATCCGTATACGGGTTTGCCTGGGCCGGATCATTTCCAGGAAGGACCGCGATCACGTCCCCTTCACGGTATAAAGGAGAGGCATGAGCTCCGCGGGATACAGCTTCCATCACCCCGCCGAGCCCTCCCGAAAGCACCCGGTATCCGTTTGAAACAAGCGCATTCCCAAGCGAAAACGCAAACTCTTCTTTCGCAGATCCGGGTCGTATCGCTGCGTCGCCGATAACAGAAATAACCGGTCTCCTTGACATACCTAATCATGCGCTGTCCGGTAAGAAGAATATTCTCTCCAAAAAAATCCGTTGCATGAAGCCGAAAAAAGGGTTGGAAGTCTGCCGGATCGCTCTATTTCATAGCGCAGGTCCCGACGCACGGCTCCTTTTCAGGGACGACCAGACGATAGGCATTTGCAAGGACCGACGAGTTTGCAAGAAGACCGGCGACCAAAACCGCTTCCAGGATCTCTTCGTTTGTGATCCCCATCTTCTTTGCGACCTGCATATGATACGTAGTACAGTGATCACACCGTAACGCTGCTCCTACTGCAAGGCTGATCAGCTCCACAGTTTTCGGCGGCAGTGCTCCTGCCTGGGTCACCGCATTTTTGTATAAAAGATGCGAAATGAGGGCCTCCGGACAGGCCTCCAGTTTTTGGTAGATCAGAGGAGATGTTCCGTACTCCGCTTCGATCCTTCCCAGCCACTCGGCGGCTGTCTGTTTCGCGCCGTTCTTTTGTACTTCCGCGATCGCCTCTTCAAAATTCATGTCGATTTCTACCATGATTCATACCACTATGTTTGTTTCCGAAAGCGGCTTTATGCGGATCAGAATATAATCCCGCATGCGTGAAGGCAGAACATCTGCCACATCGCCGACTTTTACTTCATCCTCGATCACGAGATCACGGACCTTTTGCGCATACGTCGGGTAGGACAACTTAACCCGCAGGCCGTTGAGCTGGACTGCGATCGGGGACGGGGAGTAGACCTCCTCGATCTCGGGAAGTTCCTGTTTGATGAGCGCCTGAAGCCGCGCCGGCGAGACCGAAAGAGGATCGTTTGCTATCTCCTGACGGCGCGCCTCGATCACTTTTTTCACTTCATCGATCACCATATCGAGCCGGTGGATGTCCGCTTCGGTCTGGGTCCGGTGCATGAACCGCCCAAGGCCGCCGACGTATCCGGCAACCGGCGGATCGGTCTGCTTAACGAGGACCTCACGGTCGGGCCCCCCCGTCAGAATGACCGGGACTGTGAGCCCGTATCTGAATTTGGGGAATTTCTTCTCGATACAGGAGGCAAAGTTTCCCAAAACGAAGATCGCCAGATCATGTTCATTGATCAGATCCCGTTCCTCGTCATTCATCTGCGCGATGCGTTTGCCAAACCCGCGTGCCATGCCAAGCATGTTCGACTTCGAGCCGTGGCTTCGCAGATACTCGGCCACGTCGCATGCCGAGTGAGGAAGGTGATGGATCTCCAGACTTGGGATCACCACCGCGATCTCGGTCCCTACAAGCGGAGATTCGATAACCTCTCCGCCGAGGGGGCGGGAAAACGTGATCAGATGCCTGATGTCCTCTTTGGGCATCAGGACCTGAAGAACGACCTCGCTTGCAATATTATGCCGCTGAACGATATACCCGCCGAGATCCTCGATGTAGTCGATGATCTCGTCAAGACGGTACACGCCTCCCTTATACGTAACAGGCACAAGGATCATTTCAGGGCCTCCTCCATTCGTGCGAACCGGTCCGCGATGATCTTCTCGACATCGGCCGCCGGCAGAGTGTTTTCGCTCGCGGCATAAGAGAACCTGTTTTTGCCGTAGTTCTCACGCCTGACCTTGAACCCTTCGGGGGCGATCACCTGGATCGCATAGATGAGATCTTTAAATAGTGACTCGGCCGGATCGACAACCACCCAGTCCCGGATATCCTTTGGGATCTGCGTATTTTTGATGATGACGGTGAACCGGTCCGGTTGATCGACATTGTCATGACCGAGTTTCTGCCACAATATCTTCAGCATGGCAGCAAGATAGGTCTCATCTCCTACGGCGATCGTCGCCTGTCCGTCCTGAAGCAGTACATTGCCTACATCCGAGATCTTTATTACAGAACGCGGGGGGCGGATGAAACCTGCAGCTACAAAAAGGGGATACTGCGGATCGATGTAGATATGCAGACCTTCCACGATACCCAGAAGGTTGTGATCCTGCAGTACAGTAGTAGCGACCTTGATGTAGTTGTCCGATCCGTCTTCGGTGCATTCGACCTCGAAGTAGTCCAAACCTGCCATTTACGCCTCCTTCACCTTTTTATCGACAAAACCGGAGGAGATCAGTGCGCCGCCGACTGCCCCGATATACTGGGAATGAGGAGGGACAACGACCTCTGTTTTGAGCATCCTTCCCATGGCGCGGACAAGTCCCTGGATAAGTGATGATCCGCCGACCATGATGACCGGCTCTTTGATATCGACTTCCTGGAGCTGCTGTTCGTACACCTGCTGGGCAACGCTGTGGCATGCCGCGGCGGCAACATCTGCGGGTTTATAGCCTGCAGCCAGAGCATTGACCAGGGACTGTGTTCCAAAGACGATACAGTAACTGTTCATCGGCACATTTTCCCCGCCTTCGCTTTCCATCGAGAGAGCGCCAAGCTCGGTGATATCGATACCGAGACGTTTTGCCGTCATCTCAAGGAACCGTCCGGACGCTCCGGCGCAAATACCTCCCATCGTGAAGGACCCGGGCATCCCGTCGTTTACGCTGATAGCTTTATTGTCCATACCGCCGATATCGATGACGGTCGCAAATCCTTTCTGGGCGTTTGCAAGGTAGACCGCTCCTTTTGAGTTGACGGTGAGTTCTTCCTGAATGAGATCAGCTTTGATATGTTTCCCGACAAGGAACCTTCCGTATCCGGTCGTTCCGACAGCTTCTATATCGGAGATCTTGAGTCCTGACTCTTCAAGTGCGAGAGCGATGACCTCGTCAGAGCTTTTCAGAACATCGGTCGTCGGTCTCCACCCGGCCCCGATGATCTCGTTATCCTGCATGATGATGCATTTCGTGGTCGAAGATCCGGAGTCCACACCCATCGTGGTCCCGACCTGGACCTCGCGGGCCATCAACGCACGGCGTTTTGCGATGGTCGAAAGAGCTTCGAGTCTGGTGAGAAGGGTCGATGCGCCGGTCCGCTCGTTGAATGAGTAGGAAACGACCGGGATCTTGGAGTTCTCGACGATATATCTGCGGAGTTCGTTTCGAACGATCGCCGCCTCGGCGCAGCGGAAACAGCTTGCAATGAAGATGCCGTCAGCCTCGATCCTCCCCTCCACGATTGCCTGGGCGCGTGCGATGGCAAGTTTCAGATCCGGACTTTTCACCGGAAGACCGAAGTCCTTGTAGGCGCGTTTTACATCCTTTAAGGCCACATCCGGGTAAAACATCTTTGCTCCGACGGTCTCTGCCGCGGACGTGATCTCGTTTTGGATACCGCTGTATTCTGCTCCGCAGGTGATCTGGGCGATCCGCACCGGCTGATCTTTTGCGCTCATTGTTTCACCTCCAGATCTTTGAGGAACTGTTTGATCTTTGCGACAAATGTCACGCCCTCTTCTTTCGAAGCCGGGTAGCGCAGTTCGAGTTTCGGCATCTCTTTTTCCCGAAGCATGAAGACAAGAAGTTCATTTGTCCGTGCGCAGCCCATACAGCCGAATGCCAGCTCCGGTTCATCGATGATGACTGCCGCTTCGGCCTCTTCCACAAGCGGGCCGTAAAGCGCCATGCGCCCTCTGATCCCGGACGGGACCTCAACAGCAGCCCATTTCAGACCTTTCTGAGGATCTTCGGCGGTCATCTGGATCGGCGGCGAATCAAAACCCGGTGTCTGGACATGTTCGCGGATCGAAAGAGCCGATCCGAGCGGTTCGTGACCGAACCTCTCTACAAGGTCGGATAAGATGAGGCTGGTTGCCGGATAGATGAATACTTTTGCCATTATTTTTCCTCCGAAAAAAGTTGTTCGAGGATATCTGCATCAAGAGGTTCTTCAAGCGGCAGAGCGACCCCTGCAGCTTTTTTCAATGATGCCTTTGTCAGTTCCTGGGTCTCTTTCAGTCCATGCGAAATATACCGGATAAAACTCATTTCATATTCGTGCCCAAGATACCCGGGCCTTGCGCCGCCGAGATCGGCTCTGCAGCGCCGGGAATCTCCGGGGGGAAAACCCCGGTCTTTTATGAAGATCCGGTAGGGATCGAGAGTACGCAGGTGATCGATGATACGGGAAACATCCTCCGGCGTACCGGTGATCTGGCAGCCAAAACAGGTCTCTTTGATCATCACGCCCTGAGCTATCTCATAGGCGGCCGTTGCGATATCCTGAGGGGTCGTGTTTGGCGAGTCCACGAACACATACTTGGTCACGGTCCCGACATACTCCGGGACGTACGGTTTCATTCCCTGACCTCCCGGATATAGATGGTCCCGCCCTCTTTCATCAAAGAAAGTTTGTCCATATCGATCACGGTCCCGATCACGTTCGTTCCCTCAAAGGGCTCTCCTGTCGGTCCGTACTCCTTGTTTTCGACCACACGCACACCCACCATCCCGACTGCATGCCGCGAGTCGTTCGTCAATGCAAGAGTATTGGTCCTGACCGGTTTTTTCGGCGTGTTCTCCGGGATGATGTTTGTCCCGGTCGAGAACGGAGGCTTGAAAAGGTACATCTCATTCTCCAGATTGTAAATAAACGGCATGGTCCCGACCGCATACCGTTTCAGGCCGGTGACCCGGCGGAACAGATCGACCGAGCGGGGAGCCTTTTTATAATCCAGCGAGATGTCGATGACATTGTCCAGACCCATGGTGAAGAGCGAGACTTTTCCCTCTTTCAGGACCTCAAGCGTCGTCTCCGGTTTCTGATCGATGACGACTCTTCCGGTCAGATCACGGTTGTCGGCCATCACTTTGAGACCGCGTTTTTTCGCAAGATCCACCGCTTCTCCGAGAGGAAGACCGCGCAGATCAAGCAGCTCGGGGACAGATCTCACAGAAAGGGTCGTTTTATCGGTTGAAAATTTGGCAAGCTCTATCCCTCTGGTAACTGACCCGGTCCGGGTATGATGCTGATTGCTTGGCACATCCTTGGTATAGATATAGAGAGCGCCTGAGCCTTTTCCTGCCGTTCTCACCGTTACGGTTCCTTCACGTCTGGATTTCTGGCGTTCCTGCGCAGCGTAGAGTCTTCCTTCGGTGTGATCCCGGATAAAGGTGGACGCAGTCTGATCGACCCGGAATCTGCTCTCACGCAGGCAAAACAGCATATGTTCAACCGATTCGGTACAGGCGCAGTCGATCTCTGCATGATTCTCCTGATACCCTTCCGCGGTGATGACCAGCTCGGAAAAGATCTGCACCCCGTCTTTCACTTCAGCCGAAAGATCAGCTGTCACTTTTGCATTGGTCGAGTCGGTACTGGAAAATACCTCCTCGATACGGGTGATCGTGTCGCCGTTTCTCCAGCGGTTCAGGATCCCCAGACCATAGATGACTTTTCCCAAAACGGCTCCGCCTTTGGCTGCCCCGTGATCCGCCACATGTTCCCTGCGGGAAAAGGTGAGATAGGCATTTTTGGGATCATAGCCGCCTGAACCCAGACAGACAAGTCCGCGGTCATACCGGTACGGTGTTTTGTCAGGAACGAACTCCTGAGGGAAGGGACCAAACGAGACGGCATTTTTATCCTCGAAATGTACCCGCAGATTTTCTTTCACTTCACCGGTCGGCAGAGGAAAAGCGGTTTTCTTTGCAAGTTCGATCACGATATCTCCGGCAGAGGTGGTCAGACGGAGATGGGATGTCTTCGCCCGGGAAACGCTGCCGGGCATAAGAAGGATAACAGAGGTCCCCTCCGGCTGGTTTGGAAGGAGATCTTTGAGGGTTGTTGTTTCCGGAACGGTTTTTTGTTCACCGTTCAGAAATATCCGGACATCGGTCATGATCCTGACCTACATCTCAAACATTTCATCGGTCGTTTCATGCAGAGCACCTTCGGTTGCTTCCGCTTCCGGCGCTCCTCCGGCGAGGGTCACTTTCTTCGGCGTGCCGGTCTCTGCCCGCGCCCTTTCCTTTTCGACGGCATTGCGCATAACGATCTTTTCATCCTCGGATAGATTGTCGAGCACCTCATGGGTCGGACCGATGTCGATGATCTTGCCGCCGCGCATGAACATACATCTGTCGCAGACATCGCGGACAAACTCCATGTCATGGGAAACGATCACAAATGTCTCATCCATCTCTTCCCTGGCATGCATGATCGAGTGCTTGACATCGACTTTGGTGATGGGATCCATAGTTCCCGTCGGCTCATCAAGAAGTATGATGCGCGGTTCGCGGATCAGGATCTGCGCCAGAGCTACCCGGTGCTTTTCTCCTTCCGAAAGGCTTGCCGGCAGTCTGTGCAGAACATCTTTTGCCTTCTTTTCGGTGAAACCTGCCATTCGAAGAGTGATAAGCGCTTTTCTGGTCGCAAGTTCTTTGGGGAACTCAAGGCCGATAGCATCGGTCAGGTTGTCGATGACGGTTCTGTGAGGATACAGATCGTACTCCTGATGAAGCAGACCGATATACTGTTTTGCCCGTCCGCGGAAGAGATATCCCGGTTTTGACATATCGATCCATTCATCCCCGATCCTGACGTTGAGTTTTCCTGATGTCGGTTCATACAGACCCGCGATCATCTTGGAGAGCGTGGTCTTGCCTCCGCCGGATACGCCGATGATCCCGAAGATCTCCCGTTCATTGATCTCGAAGGTGATATCGTTTACCGCGTTGATAACTCCACGGTCAACGGCGATGAATTTTTTGAGCAGGTTTTCCGCACGGATGATCGGGTCGCCGAAGATCTGATCGGTGTAGACACGGTCGTCGTGATAACCTTTCATGAACTCTTCAACGATCTCATCGGGCGTGCCGATCAGGGTTATTTTTCCATCGTCCAGGAGCACTGCCCGATCACAGACATCCTCCAGGACCTGGGAAAAGTGGGAGGTGACGATCATTCCCATATTGTTTTCCTTGGCGGCTTTCTTCAAAAGATCATGGACGATCCTGGCCGTTTTCGGATCAAGGGTGCCGGTTGGTTCATCGGCACATAAAAAGAGCGGTTCCCTGGCAAGCTGACGTGCCAAAACGACACGCTGTTTTTCGCCGCCGGAAAGATCACGGGATATATGCATCATCCTGTGGGTGAGTCTGACTTCATCGAGTAAGTCGGCTGCACGTGATATGGCTTTTTCCGAGGGATAGTTTATGTCGTCTAGAGCGCGAAGAACATTTTCGATGACCCGGTCATCCCCGTAGAGGGCAAACGTCCGCTGGAACATCAGCGAAGTCCGTGCCATTATCTGGGCTTTGAGTCTCTCGTTTTCCGGTTTCCAGAAATCGATATCTTCAGCAGAAAGCGTGTCGCCGCAGGCGGGACAGGGTTTCCCGGCATCACTCTGGAACTCGATTTTTCCGCATTTTGGACAGCGGGATATATGATAGATGATAGTTCCGGACGTTGGAGCCTGATCGATTCCGCGGATCAGATGGATGAGTACGGTCTTTCCGCAGCCGCTTCTGCCGATAACACCCACGATCTCTCCTTCGGAGATTTCCAGATTGATGTTATCCAGGACCCTGACCATTTCGGCTGATTTCTCGAGGCAATCTTCCGTTGAGGCTGGAAAGTCCATGATGAGGTCCTTTATCGTGATAAACGGGGTTGTCATATGTTCTTCCTTCTATAATGGTATGTGTTTGTTTTACGGAGTTATTAGTTTTTAGAAGAGGGTCTGCGGATCTCAGATCTTGGGGGCAGATGCATCTGAAGGCATATTATCATATTATATATGTGCAAAACCGAGACCGGCATGCGGCCTCAGGAACTTTCAGTGTTCAGTTTGTCCACGATCCCGACCACGTCACGGATATCTTCGATGATATAGGATGCCTGTCTGCAGAGTGCTTCGGGCCGATCGCTTTTCTGCTGGACGGTTAAAATAGAGACATCGGCAGCCCGCATGGCAGAGAGGTCGTTGATCCCGTCTCCGACCATGACGACGACATCATATTCATCTTTGAGGCTTGTTACGATCCTTGCTTTCGTAACCGGCGTTGCCACCCCGTGGACCCGTTCCCGGGGAATGCCGATCTTGTCAGCGATCAGTTCGAGTTTTGAGGTCCGGTCCCCGGAAGCGATATAGACCGCGACGCCTTTCAGATGCAGCGCCGAGATCATCTCCCTCACTCCCGGAAACGGATAGCCGGCGGCGGCGATCGTAAACTCGATCTCGCCTGTCCGGAGATTGACGATGATGCCGGCGTTCATCGCAAATGACTCGGCTTCCCGGGAAACGATCTTCCAGCAGGCGCGGATGACCTCCTGCATATCGGAGACGCAGCACACGGGATCGGAAAAAAGGATCGCGGCCACGCAATCGGCGTCGATGATCTTTCTCCCGCAGCTGATGCCGAATACCACATCGATCTCCTTGAGGTACTCGGAGAAGTTCTTTTCCGGAGGTATCTGCATCATCTCGGTCGAGCTGATATTCAGCAGAACAAGGATCCTGTCCGGATCCTCAAACGTCAGCATTGTCGTTTCCGGACTGTTGTTCAGCAAGAGACCGCTTTTTATATTTTTGACGGCGCGATTCGTTTTCAGAAGCGTTCCGGCACTGTCAAAAACTACTCCGACAGACATTATCCTCCTCTTTTTGGATGGAACATGGTTCGACCCTCAGTTATTTAATCTTAGACTCCAATCAGTAATATAAATGAGCATCAACGACACAGCCGATAAAATCATCTCGATGGAGATTCGCGGCGCCGGAAAGATTGCCCGGGAAGCAGTTTCTGCGCTTCGTGATCATGCCGAAACTCTGCCCCGGACAGGAGATGTATCGATATTCATCCGTGAGATGGAACTTGCGGCGGATCTTCTTCTCGCGACCCGGCCGACAGCCGTCTCTCTTCCCAATGCAGTGCAGATCGTTATGCGGGATGTCCGCTCAGCCAGCAATGAAGAGGCTGCACGAAGAATTCTGCGGGAAAAAGCGAACGAGTTTATCTGGTCATCAAGAACAGCTCTCGACCGGATCTCGGTGATGGGCGCAAACCATATCCCTGACGGCAGTGTCGTGATGACGCACTGCAACTCGAGTGCGGCTCTTGGAAGCATCATCGAGGCAAAACGGCAGGGAAAGGATATCGAGGTCTATGCGACAGAGGTCCGGCCGTGGAACCAGGGAAGGATCACGATAAAAACGCTCAACGATCATGAGATCCCGACCACGTATATTGTGGATTCGGCGGCACGGACCATGATGAAAGAGGTCGATCTCGTTATTGTAGGGGCAGACGCAATAACCGTGAACGGAGCGGTCGTGAATAAGATCGGGACATCCCAGATCGCTCTTTGCGCCCACGAGGCAAGGAAAAATGTCATCGTTACGGCAGAGACATACAAGTTTGCCCCGCGAACGATCCTCGGCGAGCGGATCCAGATCGAGGAACGCCCGACAAACGAAGTTCTTCCTGACGATATTGCAGCAGGACTGCCGTTTGTCCGCATCAAAAACCCCGTGTTTGATGTTACGCCGGCTGAATACATAGATCTGATAATTACCGAAGCAGGAGCGATACCCCCTCACCTTGCCTTCACCATCATGCGTGAATACCTTGGATGGGGACTGGGAGAGCTGCAGAACCAGTTTCTAAGTCTGGAGAAAGACTAACATGAATGACCTGATTGCAACCTATTACTTTAAACCAAAAGCAGGAGTGACGCCTGAATACGCCGCCCAGGCGATCTCAGAAGAACAGACGACCGGCACCTGGACCGGGATTTCCACCGTGAACGAGAAGACCGCATACGTTCATGCCTATGACGGCGAAGTCCTTGAGCTTGCGCCTTCGGGTTCAGGTTTCCAAACGAAACTTAGTTTCCCTTATGAAATTTTTGAGCCGGGAAACATCCCCCAGTATCTCTCGGTCGTCGCAGGAAACCTGTTCGGTCTTGGAAAACTTGAAGCCGTCAGACTTCTTGACATCGAGATCCCGAAGGGTCTTGACGGGACCGGACCGAAGTTCGGCATAGAAGGCATCAGAAAGATCTGCGGAACTGAAACCAGCCGCCGCCCCCACGTCGGCACGATCATCAAACCAAAAGTCGGTCTGAACCCGAAGGATACGGCTGAGGTGGCCTACGAGGCGGCGCTTGGCGGTGTCGATCTGATCAAAGATGATGAGACCCTGACCGATCAGAAGTTCTGTCCGCTGATGGTCAGGCTCGAGATGGTGATGGATGCACTTGAGCGGGCAAAGGAGGAGACGGGACGGGAGGTTTTGTATGCCCTGAACGTCACCACCGGAGGGGACAGGATCCTGGAAATCGCTTCCAATGCCGTAAAAGCAGGCGCCAACATGCTGATGGTCGATGTTCTGACGGCCGGTTTCTCAGCGGTCCAGTGCCTTGCGTCCGAGCCGTCGATCAACGTTCCGATCCATGTCCACCGGACGATGCACGGAGCGCTGACAAGAAATCCAGAACACGGCATCGCCATGCGGCCGATCGCCAAACTGGTTCGCGTCTGCGGAGGAGATCAGCTCCACACAGGAACGGTTTCCGGGAAGATGGGCGGAAAAGCCGATGAGATCCTGGGGGACAACAGGGCCCTTACCGGTCCTGCGGGAAAGCTTCTCACGGTGTTTCCGGTGGCTTCGGGCGGCCTTCACCCGGGAAAAGTCAATGCCGAGATCACTACGCTTGGAAACGAGATCGTTCTCCAGGCAGGAGGCGGGATCCACGGCCATCCGGACGGTACCGCGGCCGGAGCACGGGCGATGCGCCAGGCAGTGGATGCGGCATTGGCGGGCGTGAGTGCGAACGAGTATGCAAAGACCCATATCGAGCTGCAGAAAGCGCTGGACATCTGGGGTTCTGTGTAAAAGAGGAGCATTTTTACCCGGTGACGGGAGGGCTCCACACCCTGTTTTTATCAGATTTCTGTCTCTTTGGAGTAATGAGTATAAATCTTCAGGAGCACATATACTAGTATTATGACCATCAAGTTCCCGAAGCATGACGTTATGTCGATAGCATTCACAAAACTTCACGGAAACGGGAATGACTTTATTCTGATCGATGAGATGAATCAGGTCATTATTCCGGATGAAATGAAGGCGCAGTTTGCAGTTGTGTACTGTGACCGGAGATTCGGTATCGGCGGAGACGGTGTGCTCTTTATCTCCAAATCCGATAAGGCGGACATCCGCATGAGACTCTTCCAGCCCGATGCAAGCGAGGCTGAGATGTGCGGCAACGGGATCCGCTGTCTTGCAAAATATGCATTCGATAAGGAGTATGTGAAAAAGAAAGCCTTTGCCGTCGAAACACTCGCCGGCGTGATGCAGGTCCGCGTGGGATATGACAATGAAGGGGATTTCATGGCGACCATCGATATGGGAGCGGCAGCATATCAGGAGAGCTGTGAGATCGAAGGGATGACCGTATATTCAGTGAACACCGGTGTTCCCCATGCTGTCGTTTTCGTCGGAGATGTTGAAGGGATCGATATTGATAAAGTGGCGCCGAAGATCCGGCACCACCCGAGATTTCCGAAAGGGACCAATGTCAACTTTGTTCAGATCACCGGACAGTCGGAGATCGTCATCCGGACCTTTGAACGCGGTGTTGAGGGAGAGACACTTTCATGCGGCACCGGATCAACGGCCTCGGCGCTTATTGCAGCAAAGGCCGGAAAGGTGTTTGGAAATCCCATTCACGTCAAAACAGCCGGCGGTCCGCTTGACATCACAGTCGGCGATATCCCTCAGATGACAGGGCCGGCTTCTACCGTCTTTGTCGGAGAAATCAGATATTAACCCTTTTTTTTGAAACGGCCGGTCCGTATCTTCTGCAGTCAAAGGCCGCGACATATGGCCAAATGCAACACCTTTATTTAACCTAATGTCAATACCTAACTAACTAGCACTTTCCCCATTTCCTTTCAGACGTCCGGATGAAATATTATGATCGATGTAATCCCCGCTATTCCCATTGCTGCCGTGATCTGCCTTCTGCTTTTTACCGCACTTGATTTCTTGTGGAAACTGCCCAAACAGGGCGGTGTTTCCGGAGCAGATGTGATTGGAAAAGAGCTGGAAAAAAGCGGAGGAGACCGAAACGGCGGATGGATGATCGGAAACATCATCTCATCGCCGGATGCATCGGCAGGCACGCTTCTTGCCGCATGCGGCTATTATGTGTGGGGGGTATGGGGGGCACTCATCTCGATCGTTCTTGTATATATCGGTGCACGCATCTGTGCGGACAAGGGATTTGCAGGAACGAGCGGAGCTGTTTGTGCCACACTGATCATCTGGACACTCACCTCATTTGCCGGGTTCCCTCCCGAGTCCTTCATCGCGGGGTGTGTTGTCGCGATATTCCTCGTTGAAGGGATCTCTGCAAAATATGCAAGCCGCATCCTTGGAAAACTCTGGAGGAAAGTCTCATGATCGTTGAGGGGATCTGTGTGGTCATCGCCGTGTACTGTGCGGTCCGTGCGGTTTTCGAGCCGAAAACGCTGAAAAAACTGCCGTACCTCAACGTGATGAACTTCGCCGTCGCCGGAACGATCGTCCTCTTGATCCCGCATCCGATAACAGTTTTTGCGGCAATTGCCTACTTCATAGGATCGACCCTTGAATCGAATGCGATCGCAAGCACCTTTGCTCAGCTGGAGGGAGAATGACGGATTTGATTCTGATACTGGCAATCTTCCTGGCTCTCTTTGGAGGGATCGCTGCGCTTGTCGTGAGATCAGCTTTTGACAAACTGATCTGTCTTGGCATTCTTACAGCTGGGGCAGTCCTCTTCCTTGTGGAAAAAGGATATCTCGATGCGGCGATCGTGGTCTCTCTCCTGATGCCTGTCGGCACGATCTTTATCCTTCTTCTTCTCGGCAAAAAGCGGGAGGCTGCCAAATGATTCTGCCGTATGAGTTTCTTATCGGGTGCATCCTCCTGCTGGCAGGTGTGATCTTCACGGCATTTCCCCGGGAAAAAACCTATCTTACACGGCTGATCAATCTGGAAGTCGCTGAATTCGGTCTGGTGTTCATCATGCTCGGCTTCAATGAAACGCTCGCCTTGGTCACGTTTGTTGCCGTGAACATCGTAACTACACTGATCTTTGTCAGAGTGATCGAGAAAAAGGAGGCAGCATGAAAGAGGAGCGGAGCCGCAAAAACTGTCCGGCAGAAACGGCAGGCGGAGTATGTTCACCATTCCAGAAACTTTCCGGGTATCTTTCGACGATCGAAAATCTGCCGAAACTTTATGCGATCTGCGTCTGTCTGATCGCGATCTTCGGGCTCTGCAGTGTCCCGTTCATTTCGTATGAGGAGGATCAGCTTTACCCCAAGTCGCTGGATCCTTCCAGTTCCCTGGATCCGTATGACCGCGGAGGGGTGCCGTTCACGGAACCTGCCGTGATCATTGCCCAGTATCCGGAAAATGCTCCGGCACTCGGATATGTGACCGCGTATCTGACGCCGCTAAGTCAGCTCCTTGCAGATTACACGCTCCACCTTGGGACAACGATCGTTGCCCACCCGGGAGGCATTCTTGATGAGATCCTCTACTACACACGCGGGTTTGACACCATCGTTGAAGCCAGCATCCTGTTCTGCGCATTCTGGATAGCAGCATATCTTTACCGGAGGTCTAAGGAATGATCGAGTTATTTGCCGGGATGGATGTAATCTATAAAATCGGACTTGCCGTCGCATTTATTGCGATAATAATCGCATTTTCCGCGATACTCAGAGAGAAAGACGGGATCCACCTGCTTATCATCGTTGATCTGATCGAGATCACCGGTCTTGTCGTGATCGCGCTTCTTGCAACCGATCTCGCCGAGGCGCTCATTCTTCCCGGCCTCGTTGTAGGCATTGCCGAGATAATGGCGGTATCGGAGCTTTGGCTCGTAAAAGAGGGACTGCAGAACGTCCGCCCGGCCCGCCGTCTCGACATCGAGGTCATGCACACAGCGCCGCCGATCATCGGCGCCCTTCTTACGGCATACGGTATCTTCCTGACAGGATTCACCGGCGGTCTCATCGCGGGCCTCGGCCTTGCCCTGTTCTTCCTCGGCAAATCGACGACCGAAAATTTCCTTTCATCAGAAACCGCATCCGGATATGCCTGGGTCCTGTGGGTGACGGCGTTTTTGATCTTCATCCTCTTCCCGAGTCAGTGGTTCCTTGCTCTTATGGCCGCCGCGGTCGGGATAATGATCAAGGTGATGGCAAAAATAGCTCTGGTCGGGACCATGCGGGGTGACGGATCATGATGGAGTCTATACTCGTAACGATACCTTTTGGCGACATGATCCATTATCTTTCGGGATATACGGTGATCCTGTTTGCATTTGCAGCGATGTTCATCCTTCTTGCCGTGATCTCCCTGCCGGAAAAACCGGTCGACATCGTATTCGGCACAGACGGCTATACCCTGAAAGAGACCCCGAAGGATCTTTCCAGATTCCAGCGGTTTATGGCGGCCGCCTGCGGGATCGCGACGATTGGCGCGATCGTTACGGGCGATATATTCAACTTCACGCTCTTTGCCGCGTTCATCGGCGTTTTGAACATCGGGATCATCGCCGGCGTGAAAAATACTCATGTTCTTTCAGCAGGATTTTCGTACGGTCTTGTCGTGATGATGGGGACAGTGCCTCTGTTTGCCGGCGCCGCCATAATCGCCGCCTCGACTGGAACGCTTTCCATCTGGGAACTGGCGGCGGCCGGAGGAGTCCCCCTGGTTGCGAAACTTCTCCTGCTGATCGGAGTTCTTGGCGAAGGCATGGCTCCATTCTATATAGGTAAAGCCGAGATAACGCGGGCGTCCGGAGCTCCGTATATCCTGATGATCCATGTGAGTTCGCTCCTGCTCTTCCTGCGGGTGGTTGAGATCCTTATGACGGTGTGATCATGAAAAAAACAGCATACATCTTACTTGCAGCCCTCTTTGTCTGCACAGCAGTCATCTCGGCCGTGCTCGTCGACGCGAATCCTTACTGGATCCTTCTGCTGATCATATCGGTCCCGGGATTTTTTGTCTCAGCGGTCCTTGCAGTATGCGCCTGTTCAAAAGACGGAGATGTTCCGTTTGTGGGGTACTGACATGATCGCGTTCCTTCTTCTCCTGATATTTGCCGTCTTCTTCGGCCTTCTCCTGCACGGGATCCACCGCAAAGTCATCGCAAGGATCCAGAAACGTCCGGGACCGCCGATCTGGCAGGAGATACTGCACACACTGAAGTTCGCCTTCAAACAGACATGGATCCCGAAAACGGCCAGTCAGGTCATGTATGTCGCGATCATTCTGATCGCGATAGGCATCTGGACCGCGGCACTGTATGTGGTCTGGATCGGCGGAAGTCTGCTGCTGATCTTCGCATTTTACATGCTCCATAAGATCGTGGAACACGGGACCGGTCTTTCTTCGGGGTCACCCTACACCAAGTTCGGCGCGATAAGATCGGTCATGTCGGCGGCTGCCGAACTCCCGCTCCTAGTCACTGTATCGGTGATCTATCTTTTTACCGGGACGCTTTCTCTCTCAGAAATATCGGCATGGGAAGCGGCAAATGTTCCGCTCATCGGCATCGCACTGCCTGCGGCGGTCTCCATGTATCTCATCATCCTCTCGAAGGCGCACTACGGACCGTTCTCCGTGATAGAGGCAAAGGAGCTCGTCTCCGGCTACTGGACAGAACACTTCGGGGGATGGCGGGCGCTTTTGAACATTGCCCTTTCGCTGAAAACATTCGTGCTGATCACCGTCTTCATCATCGTGTTCATCGGGATCCTTCCCTGGTGGCTGTTTTTGATCGTCATGCTTCTTGTGATGGTGTCGGTCTCGTTTATCTGTGCCTCAACACCTATGCTTACACCGTACAACACGGTCCTCATCCAGACGATCTGGACGATCGTCGTCTGTGTGTACGGAGTCGTCGTCTGGCTGGTGATATCATGAAATATATTCCGTTAGCTGCATGCATCTCTGTGGCTTTTTATGTCGTTCTGATGCTGCTCGAAGCCTCGCTTCATCCGGCGATCCTTCCGGGTGCTATGATCGGAGCGGTCCTTTTGGGGATCCTTGCCGCCGCTTTTGTCTGGAAGAGCGATCATGCCAAACATCTTGGCGAGGTGATCCTCATCTGGATCATGGTTCTCGGATTTATCATCTACGGACTTTTGCGTTTTGGAGGGCTGTTATGAAACTCGCGTATGAAAGGGATCTGACCCCAATGAAACTGACATCGCTCAGCGGTGTCCGGCAGAATGACGTGACGATCGCGCTGGCAAACCGCCTCGGCATCTCACGTCAGCGTATGCGGAGAATTCTGATCCAAAAATGTGATCTGATGACATTGGAAAATCTTGGACCCAGATATGACGCAGCCGAGATACAGGCTAGGTCCGACGAGATCGGAGATGCCCTGTCTCTGCCGCATCTCTCAACAGCGGCCGGGATCCTCACAAAAGAACGGGCGGATCACTACCGCGCTCTTGCCGGGGAAAAAGACGCCGTAACTGCAGATATTCTCAGGATGATCCTGGAGGAGATATCATGAGTGTTCTGCAGCAGATAAAAAATGCCGTTCGTCAGCGTTCGATCCATGTATGTTATGTAAATACCGGATCCTGTAACGGATGCGATATCGAGATCCTCGCCTGTCTTGCCCCGAGGTATGATATAGAACAATACGGGATCTATGTCCACAACAATCCAAGAGAGGCCGATGTGATCCTTGTGACAGGCGGCATGTCTCCCCAGTGGATCGATAAATTGCCCGATTTGTGGGGTCGTGTACCTGACCCGAAAGCGGTCGTGACTATTGGAAACTGCCCGATATCGGGATGTGTATTCAACCGGCCGGGTAAACTGATCGATCCGCCGGTCAGTAAATATATCCCGGTCACGGCGGCGGTACCCGGATGTCCGCCGAGTCCGACGGAGATCATCACCGCGATCCTCGGCGCGGCAGACATACTGTTCAGGGATTATGAGGTTTCGCAGAAGGAGAAGGAAGGAGGGCAGAAGAAATGAAAAAAGTCGTTGATGTATCCCTGCCAGTCGGACCGGTCCATCCCTGTTTTAAGGAACCCTGCAGGATCAAATGTGAAACGCGGGGAGAACGGGTCGTGACCACCGAAGTGGAACTCGGATACGTAAAGAAAGGGATCGAAAAGATCATGGTCGGGCGGCCCTGGCAGGAGACGATCTTTCTTGCAGAGAGGGTCTGCGGGATATGTTCTGTCGTCCACAATACGGTGATCGTTGAAGCTCTGGAAAAGATCAGCGGGATCACGGTTCCAAGAAGGGCAGAACTCCTCCGCTTGATCCTGAACGAACTTGACCGTATCCAGAGTCATCTTCTTGCAAACTACTCATACTGCTACACGATCGAGCATGAAACGCTTGGCATGTACCTGCTTAATCTCCGTGAGACCGCGATGGATTCGATCGAACTCATGACCGGGACACGGATCATGGCGGCCTATGTGGTTCCCGGGGGAGTTCGTGAAGATCTGTCCGCAGAGAATGCGGCAGCCATCCTTGCAGGCACCTATCATATGGAGAAGGAACTCAAACGCTTTGTAAAGATGTTTGAGACCGGACCGATGATCGGTCTCAGGTCAAAAGGGATCGGCGTCCTTTCCATGCAAGATGCCCTGGCATCGGGTGTGGTCGGCCCGACTGCACGTGCTGCAGGCCTTCCCCGCGATGCAAGAAAGGCTGACCCTCTCTATCTGGAGATGGGGTGGCATATGATCACGAGAACTGAAAGTGACAACTTTTCCCGGATAATGCTCAGGTTCGACGAACTCTTCCAGTCTCTGAATCTGATCAGAAATGCCGTCGCCGCTCTTGAACCCGGAAAGATCCGCAACGGCGGAGAGATGAAAGCAGGCAGGATCAAACACACGATCGAAGCGCCAAGGGGTGATCTCACCTACGACATCGAGATAGACGCGGCCGGACAGGTGGTTTCTGTCTCGATCCAGACGCCGTCTATTCCAAACATCGAAGTGGCGACCCATGCGATGATGAAAGATCTGGCATCTGCTGCTGATGTAACATCGACGTTCATCAGTGCTGACCCCTGTATAGCCTGCGCGGAGCGGTAGAATGACCCTGTTTACCTATGTTCATGAGTTCCTGCGCCTTTCCTGGCTGAAGGCATTTTTTACGGTAAAGACAGCGCCCCTGACAAAACCATCCTACTTCCGGGATTTTCCGGAGCTGACCGGAAAGGAATGCACCCACTGTCTTGCCTGCAAAATGATCTGCCCCTGTCCGGGCGCGATCGATGTGGTCCAGACGGACGGCGTGTGGAATCCCCAGATCACGCAGGGTCATTGTGTCCGGTGCGGATACTGCGTGGAGGCATGTCCGGAAGATGTCCTGACCAGCGGGGATCTTCTGGCACGAAAACATGCCCAGGGCCTTGTCTTTACGCATGAATACATCGTAAAAATCGATACGGACCTTTGCACAGGCTGCGGAAACTGCACGACCGCGTGCCCCGCAAATCACGAGTTCGATCCGCTGATCAGTGCCGGCGGGACCTCAAACTCTCAGGAGGGGGTCATCCGGGTCGAGCATGGTAAAAATAAGGTCATGCACAATGAACGATGCAAAGGATGCAAAGTGTGTATGGAAACCTGTCCAAACGGTGCGATCCATGTGATTCGAAACGTGACTGCGGTCCAGGAGGAGGCGTAAATGAACTATATCATCAAAAATGCCTATGTCGTCGACCCGATCAACAAAATATCCGGCGAAAAGATGGATATCTTTGTTGCCGACGGCAGGATCACTGACGAGGAGCCGAAAAATGCCGAGATCATTGACGCCGGAGGATTCCTGACACTTCCCGGAGGGATCGATTCCCATACGCATATCTGCGGAACAAAGGTCAACTTCGGCCGATATATGAGTCCGGAGGATATGCGGGCCGGCCGTGCTCCGCGGAGAAACGGGATGCGGGCCGTTTCCGGATACAGCATCCCGACAACCTACGGGAACAGTTACCGGTATGCCCAGATGGGGTACACGACCCTCACCGAAGGCGCCATGGCCCCGCTGGAAGCCCGCCACACGCACGAAGAATTTAAAAACACCCCTCTGCAGGACGGACTCATTCTGACCCTCTTCGACGGAGACTGGGGCGTGATGCGGGCAGTAGCCTCCGGCGATATCAAACGGGCCGCCGCGCTTATAGCCTGGCGCCTGGATGCAGTCAAAGGATACGGCGTGAAACTCACCAACCCGCTCGGCGCCGAGATGTGGAGCTGGGGGAAAAATGTGGAATGCATGCGGAAACCGATCCCCGAGTTCGACCTCAGTTCGGCGGAGTACATCAAAGGCGTGATCGAGGCAAACGAGATGCTGGATCTCCCGCATTCGGTCCACCTCCACTGTAATAATCTGGGCAAACCGGGAAACTTCACCTGCACGATCGGCTCGATGGGGCTCGTTCCTGATCTGAACCCAAAACGGCAGACCTGCTATCTCACGCATGTCCAGTTCCATTCATACGGCGGGACCGGATGGGGAGATTTCTGTTCGAAGGCCGAACCGGTCGCAAACATGGTGAATCTGCGCCCGCAGATCACCATCGATATGGGCCAGGTGATGTTTGGACGGACCACGACCATGACGGCGGACGGTCCGATGGAGTTCAACCTGTACCGTCTCCATCAGGACAAATGGAGTAACCATGATGTCGAGATGGAGACCGCATCCGGTGTCATTCCGGTGATCTACCGGCGGAAAAATCTGGTGAACAGCATCATGTGGGCGATCGGTCTCGAACTTGCCCTTCTCGTGAAAAACCCGTGGCAGTGTATGCTGACGACCGACAGCCCGAACGGAGCGCCGTTTGTCAAATATCCCGAGATCATCGGACTTCTGATGAGCAAGGAATACCGTGACCGTGAGTTTGCCACCATCCACCCAAAGACCGAAAGCCGGGTTGTTCTTCCTGCGCTGGACCGTGAGCTGACCTTCGAAGAGATCGCCGTAATGACCCGGGCGGGTCAGGCGCGTGCTCTTGGTCTTATCGACAGAGGGAAAGGACATCTCGGGCCAGGAGCCGAAGCCGATATAGCGGTCTATCCGTTCAGACCCGACAGACTCGACCCGTCAAAACAGTATGCAGAAGTCATCAGAGGGTTCGCACAGACAAAATACACGATGAAAGCTGGTGTTCTGATATCCAAAGACGACACGATCCTTGCCGACAAACAGAACCGGATCTTCTGGTGCAGCCCGAAAGTTCCGGAGAAGTATGATATGGCGAAAGATCCGGATCTCATCAAAACCTTTGAGAACAATTACTCGATACGCATGGAAAATTATGCGGTCGATGAGAAGTTCTATCTTTCAGGCAGTGTGAAGATCGAGACGGAGACGCGATTATGAGACGGATAACCCTGATCTTACGCGAGGAGATCGATCCATTTCTGCCGATCGAAGCAGAATCGATCAGCCCTGAGATCCTGTCAAAGAGGATCGACGTGCCGGTTTATGTGGGAAATGAGCAGAAGCTGCTCAAGGATGTCTTCTACATCAGAGTTGACGGGGAGGCAGCCGGCCCTTCGGCGACCGAGATCATTCTGGTCGGTGACTGTCATCAGGTCAAACGTATCGGCGAATACATGACCGACGGGAAGATCATTGTCGAAGGGGACATCGGGATGCACTGCGGGGATTTTATGAGCGGCGGCACGATCGAGATCATGGGTGATGCCGGACACTGGCTTGGTCGTGAAATGCTTGGCGGAAAGATCATCTGTCATGGAAATGCCGGTAACTACTGCGGCTCCGGGTATCGGGGCGGAAGAAAAGGTGTCAGAGGCGGCCAGATCTTTGTTGAGGGAAACGTCGGTGACTACTGCGCCGAGTGTCTGTTTGGCGGCCTGGTCCACGTAAAAGGAAATGCCGGCATCCATGCCGGCGGTAATATGAAGGGCGGCAAACTCCTGATCGAAGGAGACTGTCTGATGCCCTGCGGAGATATGTTCGACGGAGAAGCGACGATCTACGGCCATGTTACGGATTTCCTTCCAACATTTGTACAGACAGGTCACATAACCGAAAAGGGACACAGACTCACGGTTTTCAAAGGTGATATGGCGCACAGAAACCCGAAAGGGACCCTGCGTGTAGGATCGTTCGAGCGAATCTGAGAAAACTATTCTGGACGCATACAGCAGAGCGGATCATGCAGAGCTTTTCTCATGATCCCTTCCTCTTTTTTCCTCTCAAATGGAACTGAGCTGATATTTCTTCTGATGAAAAAACTGTGCGGCAGCTATTTTCTTACTGCATGCACTCAACCATTTTAACTCCTCCGAACCAAATAATTACACAGGTTTAGAGTTTACATGGCAAAAGATCAGATTCGTAACGGAAGACTGGAAGGCGGACGTTCTGCCCTGGTAGAACAGTATCTTTCCTCAATGGAAGCTGACCGAGAGATAGCGGACAGCGATATCCGGGTTGATATCGCGCATATCCTGATGCTTAGAAAACAGGATCTGATCGATGCAGTATCTGCAAAAAAACTGCTCACGACGCTGCTGGGCTATATGGAAAACGGTCTTCCTGCCGATGTATTCGATATGACCCGCGAGGATATCCATGCCGGGATCGAAGCTCAGCTCATGGCTGATGCGGGTTCTGATGCGGGCGGGCGGATGCATCTTGGCAGGAGCAGAAATGACGAGGTTGCGACCTGTCTTCGCATGCGGACCCGTGAACTCCTCATCGACACGCTGACCGCCTTGTTTGAGCTGCGTCAGTCTCTGATCTCCCGCGCAGAGGAGCATACGACCACAATAATGCCGGGTTTTACGCATCTTCAGCACGCTCAGCCGACAACGCTGGCTCATTACCTTCTGGCCTACGAAAGCCTCTTTGCCCGTGACACTGCCCGTCTCTTCGATGCCTACACGCGTGTCAACATCTCCCCTCTTGGATCGGCCGCCTTTGCCGGAACGGGTTTTGCTATCGACAGAAATCTCACTGCCGCGTATCTCGGATTTGCAAACCCTATGGAAAACAGTATGGATGCCGTGGCGAATCGTGACTTCATCGCAGAAACACTCAGTTCGCTTGCGATCCTGATGACGAACATCAGCCGCATCTGTGAAGAGCTGATCCTCTGGTCAACGTCATTTGTCAGATTCGTTGATCTGAATGACGCTTACTGTTCGACAAGCAGCATCATGCCCCAGAAGAAAAATCCTGACACGCTCGAGATCATGCGGGCAAAAAGCGCCGCCGTGATCGGAGAACTGACAGCAGCCCTCACGCTGATCAAATCGCTTCCCATGAGCTACAACCGCGATCTGCAGGATCTGAACCCGCATCTCTGGAACGCCTTCCGTCAGACGAATATGTCTCTGCCCCTTCTGGCAGAAATCATTTCTACTGCAGAGTTCAATGTGCCTGTGATGAAAAAGCAGGCTTCGGCCGGCAATACGACCGCCACCGAGCTTGCTGATTTCCTTGTCCGCGAGTACGGCATCCCGTTCAGGACCGCACACAACATCGTCGGACGCGCCGTGAAACTCGGATCTCTCGAGCTCGACGTCGTGGATGCCGCGGCAAAAGATCTTGCGTCGATCTCGCTGAAAGAGAAGGGACTGACCGAAGAAACCATCAAAAAAGTCCTTCATCCGGCAACGATCCTCCGGCAGAAGCAGAGTTTCGGTTCGCCGAATCCGAAGATGATGAAAAAAGCCGTAAAAGTGGCAGACATCCGGCTGGTCCAGGATCAGGTGACCGCCGATATCCTGCAGGATCAGCTCAGAGATGCGGATGAAAAAATGAAAACAGCCATACAGGAGCTAGATTTATGAGTCTGAACAACAGTGATCCGGTAACCGTAAGATTTGCGGGAGTCGAGATGGACGGTATTTATATCAACCGTTCCGGTGAGAATGCGATCGTAAAACTTTCAAGCGGATACAATATCTGTGTCCCGACCTCCCTCTGCTCCGCAAAAGAACAGACGGTCCCTGCAGAAAAACCCCGCGTGCTGCCGATAAAACAGGATCCGGCTCTGCCGCTTCTTTCAATAATATCGACCGGCGGAACGATCGCAAGCACCGTCGATTACCGGACCGGGGCCGTTTCCTCCAGATTTACAGCCGAGGACATACTCCGCAGCATCCCTGAACTTGCAGGGATCGCACGGTATCACACCCTTCAGCCGTTTCAGGTCCTTTCTGAAAACATGAATCCTGCCATGTGGCAGGAGCTTGCCGGAACGATCCATGACGAGATCCTGCACGGGTCAGAGGGGATCATCATCACCCATGGTACAGACACGATGCTCTACAGCGCGGCGGCGGTTTCCTTTATGCTGGACACTCCCGTTCCGGTCGTGTTTGTCGGGGCGCAGAGGAGCGCCGACCGTCCAAGCAGTGATAATGCGATGAATGCGATCTGCTCGGCGAAAGCGGCCGTCAGTCAGATGGGAGAGGTCGTTGTCTGTATGCATGCGAACGAGAGCGATACGACCTGTGCTCTTCACCGGGCGACCCGGGTCCGCAAAAATCACACCTCACGCCGTGACGCGTTCCAAAGCATCGGACGTGGTCCTGTCGGAGAAGTGAGTTATCCCGACGGAACGGTCGTTCCTGCAAAAGATGCGGTCCTTCGCGGAACAAAGGAGCTCCGCCTCGCGAATAATCTTGAACCGTCCTGCGGTCTCCTGCAGTATTATCCAGGCATGGATCCGGCAGTCTTTGACGCCTTCAAAGGTTACAAAGGTCTCGTGATCGCAGGAACGGGTCTTGGACATGTGGGAACAGACTGTATCAGCCGGATCGCCGGTCTTACGGCGTCAGGAACTACCATCATCATGACGTCCCAGTGTCAGGCGGGAAGCGTTTGTGACCGCGTGTATGAGACCGGCCGTGATCTTCTGGATGCCGGCGTCATCGAAGGAGGAAGCATGCTTCCCGAGGTCGCACTCGTGAAACTGATGTGGGTGCTTGGAAATGCAACGCGAAAAGAGGATATCCGCCGTCTGATCAGGACAAACCTCAAGGGTGAACTTGAATATGATCTTTGGAGGTATGCATAATGGATTATGAAGCAGTCGGTCTGAAAGCAGGACTTGAGATCCACCAGCAGCTGAACACGAAAGAAAAGCTGTTCTGCCACTCGCCGACGGTCATCCGTGACTCGGCGGAACACACAGGCGAGGTCAGCAGATATCTGCGTGTCGCCGTATCTGAGATGGGGGACGTTGACCGGGCGGCAAAGGAAGAGCTGATGAACCAGCGTCTTTTCACATATTACACGTATGATACCACCGGTCTTGTCGAGATCGATGAAGAGCCGCCCGCACCCCTCAACCCGGATGCGCTGGACATCGTTTTGACGATCGCCAAGATGTTTGAGATGACGCCCCTTCCGGAGATCCATACGATGCGCAAGATGATCGTGGACGGCTCGGCGACCAGCGGTTTCCAGAGAACTGCCCTGGTCGCGCTGAACGGAGCGATCGAGCACGCCTGCAGGGTGGAAACGGTCGCGGTAGAAGAGGAGGCATGTCAGCGTGTCGAAGACACGATCTTCTCTGTCGACAGACTGGGAATCCCGCTCATCGAGATCACCACCTCTCCCTGCATGAAGACCCCGGAAGAGGTCCATGACATCGCCCAGTATATCGGGATGACGCTGCGTTCGACCGGCCGGGTCAAGCGCGGGATCGGCACGATCCGGCAGGATGTCAATGTCTCGATCAGAGACGGCGCACGAGTGGAGATAAAAGGCGTCCAGGAGCTCGATCTTATCGCCGAAGTCGTCCGCCGCGAGGTCCAGAGGCAGCTCTCGCTGCTTGCGATCCGGGATGAACTCCAGGCAAGAAATGCACTGGTGAACGGAGAAGTGTATGATGTCACCTCTGTTTTTGCCAGGACCCAGTCCCAGGTCCTGAAGAAAGCACGCGTGATCCTTGGAACCGTGCTCCATGGATTTAACGGCCTTGTCGGTCTGGAGATCCAGCCGGATCGCCGTCTGGGCTCGGAGATGTCTGATTACGCCAAGAAATGCGGGGTGGGCGGACTTTTCCATACGGACGAACTGCCGGCCTACGGCGTGACCGAGGAGGAGGTCCATGTCCTGAAAGAGACCCTGGGCGCCGGACCAGAGGACGCCGTCGTTATCGTTGCATCTACGGAACAGAAATGCCGGTGCGCCATGCAGATGATCATCCGCCGGGCGAAGATGGCGTTCGAAGGTGTTCCCGAAGAGACCAGAAAGATGCTGGAAGGAGGTTCGACCGCCTACATGCGTCCGCTTCCGGGCGCTGCGCGAATGTATCCGGAAACTGATATTCTCCCGGTCCCCGTTACCAAAGAGTACTGGGAGAGCATTGCAGCCCCTGAGCTTTTGACGGTGAAAGCAGAGCGGTTTGTCGCCGAATACGGACTCGACCCCGGTATGGCACGGCAGATGGCGTTCTCTGAAGAACTTCCGCTGTTCGAGCGCGCAGTATCCGAAGGGATCCGGCCGGTGTTTGCCGCACGAACGATCCTTGCCTCTCTTAAAGAGCTGTCACGAGCGGGCATCTCCTCCGACGCTTTATCCGATGACGCGATCATTGCCGTCATGAAGACGGTCGAGGCCGGAAACGCCGCTAAAGAGGCTGTTTTAGATATTCTCACGGCATGCGCCAAAGGAATGTCAGTCTCCGATGCGGTATCGCGGGTCGCTCCCGCATTCTCCCGCGAAGAGCTTCAGGATCTGGTACATGGTATCGTGAACGACCGTGTGGAGTTCATCCGCACCCGCGGGAAAGCGGCTCTGGGCCCGGTCATGGGCGTAATCATGAAGGAGGTCAGGGGAAGGATCGACGGGAAAGTCGTTTCCGAAGTACTGGATGAGGAACTTGGCCGGATCATCTGAGGATATACGGGTGAAGCATAGAGATATGTTTAAGTGAATGGGGCACTAACAAAATACGGAGTTCAATATGGGTAAGACAGGAAGTATCAACTGGCACCAGGTAAAAGGTGTCAACGGTCAGATTCGCCTTGTCCCGCAGAAAGAGGGAGAGGTCAAAAAGCCCGGACCGAATCAGAGATTCAAGAGAGCAAGCATCGTCTCCAAGATTGAGAGCCGCATGGCAAACAATCCGCAGCAGGGACGCGGACGCGGACGCGGGCCGAAGATCGCAGATCAGCGTATCCGCCGCCGGATCCGCCGCTCGAAGAAATCGATGATGGGCGCAAAAGCAAAAGCAAAGCGTTAACATTTCTCATCAATTTTTTACATTAACATCAATACATGATGCGGAACCCCGCGTCATTATTTTTCTCTTGTTTTACAAAGCAGAACTAATTAGCGCATACGCTTCTCTTCAGGCAGTATATCCGGGATATCACCCGGCGTATAACGAATAAAAAAAGGGGACCGTCTTTTTCGGATCAGATCAGCTCCCCGATCAGATAATGACGCCGGTGTCCGGTTATTTTTACCCGGATCTCTGTTCCGATCGGGATATCCTGCATAACCACGATGTTCTGATAGGTCCGATCGCGCGCAGTGACACTGCCCAATTTCACCACTTCTGTCACGACTGCCTTGAGAATACGGCCGATCATCTCTGCATTATTGGCATCATACACCGAGTTTGCCGCCGTGGTAAGCTCCCGCGAACGCTGTTTTTTTATCTGTTCCGGGATCTTTTTCATCTTTGCGGCAGGCGTGTTTTGCCGCACGGAAAAGCGGGTAATATTCACCTTCCCGGGTTTTGTCCGCCGGATCTGTTCCACAGACGCCGCCGCATCTTCATCCGTCTCACCGGAAAATCCGGCGATATAATCCGTGCTTATCCGGATATCGGGAAACGCTTCCCGCGCCCTTGTACAGATCTCTTCATACTGGGCAGAGGTATAACGGCGCCCCATCAGTCTGAGGACAGGGTCAGACCCGGACTGAACCGGTATGTGCAGAAACAAAAAGATCTTCGGATCCTGCAGAGCTTCAAGAAAATCATCGAGAAGCGGCAGGAGCGTATCAGGATTTGCCATCCCGATCCTGATCATAAAATGACCCGGGAGCTTACAGAGCGCCCTGAGGAGATCGGGAAGTCTCTTTCCGTCGTTTCGGTCCATCCCCCAGGAAGAGGTGTCCTGAGCGGTCAGCTGGATCTCGGACGCTCCCGCTTTGATGATGCTTTCGGCCTGCCGGAGAATATCCTCTGCCGGAAAACTCACCAGTTTTCCCCGCGCGAGCCGGGTTATGCAGTAGGTACAATGACCATTACATCCCCGGGCGATCTGGAGAACACCATTTGTTCCGGAATGCGCCGTTGCGACCTCCATATAGCAGGCGTGGATATGATCCGGATCGATGATATGGATATGCGGATACCTGGTTTCGAGAACCTCTTTTGCGACCGGAGGCAGACATCCGGTAACAAACAGGAGTTTTTCTGCATAACAATCCAGACGTTCATACATGTGCTGCTCGGTCCTCCCGATCACCACGCAGGTATTGATCAAAACCGCGTCCGCCTGATCTGCCGACAAAGCAGGAACGCATCCCTGACTTCGCGCGATCTCCATAAGCTTCTCGGTATCCCCTGCATTATAGGTACACCCGTAGGTTTCGGTAAAAATGGAGAGATTTTTCAGAAGCTTCAGTGATCCGGCGGTTTGTGCGTCCATGAGTACCTTACTATTTTCTGCCCGCAGATAAATAATTAAATAGTATTCAGACTATCATTGTAAAACGGAAATACAGAATATGGGAAGTATACATAAACCCGGAAAAACCCGGAAAAACAGGTATGTAAGAAAAGCCACGCGGTTTCCAAAAGAGTCGGGACGATATTTCAACCGTGAGCTTTCCTGGCTCAAATTCAATGAACGAGTATTATTCGAAGCGGAAAATACCGACAATCCCCTCCTTGAACGGGTGACCTTTCTCGGGATCGTGGCAGGAAATCTGGATGAATTTTTTATGGTCCGGGTGCCTGCGTATCAGAAAGGCGCCACCTACTCGGCTGATGAATTCAGCGAAGTGATCGGCAGCAGCACCCAGCTGGAGATGATCTACTCACGCGTCATCGTTCTGATGCGCCATATGGCCGAGGTGTGGAACAATGATCTGGTCCCAAAACTCGCTGCGGAGGGGATATTTTTCCTCCGGTATGCGGAGTGCACCGATGAGGAGAAAAAAGCCTTCAAAAAGGAGCTCGAGGAGGAGTCGTTCACCATTCTCCGGGGAGACCGGTTCTCCGACATTCAGCATGACGAATATCTCCACGGATTTGCCATGCTCGTTCAGACAGACAAAGGGCGAGCCGTCATCCCGGTCCAGAGGATCATTGATGAGAAGGGTAGATTCGTACCGGTCGGCGATCGGAAAAATACCTTCATATTCCGTGAGGATCTGCTGAAAAAACATATCCTGTCACTGTTTCCGGATGAGACCGTGTACGCCGTGATGCCGGTTCGTCTGACGAGGGATTCGGATCTCGATCTCAAAGGCGACGATGCCGATGATCTGATCAGCGCCATCATGGATGCGCAGAAAACGCTGGCGAAACGGTATCCGAGCAGACTTGAAACGCTGGACACGATGCCGTTTGGCTATATGGCCCCTCTCGTGGATGCCCTTTCCCTTGTCCCGGAACTCGTGTATGATATGGCCGCTCCCCTTGGCCTCATCGATCTGAAAGAGTTCCCGGTAAAACGTCCGAACCTGAAATTTCCCCCGTATACCGCGTCCCTGCCGTCCGGCCTGTCCGGGAACGTATTTTCCGCGATCGCCAAAAGAGACCGGTTCATGTTCAACCCGTACAACAGTTTCGACGGGCTGATCCGTTTCATGTCGGCGGCAGCCGATGATCCTACGGTCGTAAAGATCCAGATCACGCTCTACCGGCTGGGTTCCGAGTCTCCGGTGATCGATGCGCTTTTGGCAGCGGCAAAAAACCGAAAAGATGTCACCGCCGTTGTTGAACTGAAAGCGAGTTTTGATGAAGAGACCAACTTCCGCTGGGCGACGAAACTCAAAGAAGGGGGAGTGAATGTCATAATGGGATATCCCGGCGTGAAAGTCCATGCAAAATGCTGTCTGATCACCAGGATCGAGAATGGACAGATCGTCAGATATGCAAACATCTCCACCGGGAACTACAATGCAAATACCGCAAAGATCTACGCGGATATGGCCATATTCACAGCAAATGAGGAGATCTGCACGGATGCCGCGGCAATGTTTGCGATGCTGGCCGGCACGTTCTCTTCCCCGGTCTACCGCCGGCTGATCATAAGCCCGAACTCGATGGACCAGGAGATCATCCGCAGGATCGAACGGGAAGCGGAGATTTCCGGGACGAACGGGCGCATCATCATGAAGATGAACTCGCTCACGGATCGGGACATCATCAATGCGCTGTATGCCGCCTCAGAAAAGGGTGTCAGGATCGATCTGGCGGTCAGAGGAGTATGTATGCTTCGGCCGGGGGTCGAAAAGCTCTCGGAGACGATCAGTGTGATCTCGGTTGTCAGCAGATTTCTGGAACATGCGAGGGTGTATTACTTTGAAAACGGCGGGGATCCGGAGGTGTTTATCGGCAGTCCGGATATGATGCCGAGGAATCTGCACCGGCGTATCGAGATCCTCTGTCCGATCCTGGATAAACGGATCAAAAAGGTGCTGATACAAAAAATACTCCCTGCGTTCATCGACGATCCGGTAAAGGGGCATACGCTGGATGCGTACGGGAGATATCACCCGCCTGAGCGGAGACCCGGCGAACTGAGTTCCCAGCAGAAGTTTATCGCGATGCAGAGGGCGTGGAGATAGACAGTCTTCTTTTTTTCGGATATCTTTATCATCTGTTATGTGACAGTATGTCAGTATGACAAGTGTTGTAATCATTGAGCAGGAACTCAGGCCAAATGCCTGGAAGATTCAGATCCTTAAAGCGGTCATATTTGTTCTGTTTGGAGTGTTCTGTCTCGTGTTTCCGTTCTCTGCCCTGAATCTCGGCGCCTATCTGGTCGCATTTTTCCTGCTGTTCGTTTCGATCGCAGCATTGTTTTCCGGATTTGCCGCATTCGGCGAGCCGAAGACGACCTGGTGGATGATCGTGCTTGGTGTCATAGGTATCATTATTGCAGGATATTCGTTTTTGAACCCTGCATTTATGATCACGTTCGGCACGATCTGCGTAGGAATTATCGCCCTTCTCTCCGGCCTGACCGATATCATCCTTGCCTTCAGTCAGGGACTTTCGGCAGGTATCCGTGTTCTGACCTTTATTTTAGGTGTTCTCGGCCTTCTCGTCGGACTGATCTTTCTGCTTCAGCCGGGGATCGGTGCCGAAGTTTTGGTTGTTCTCTTAGGGATCTTCCTTATCCTCGGCGGGATCGTTGCTTTCATTGAAGGTCTTCTGTTCAAAAAATTCATTGCTGAAGTGACGAACTGATCATTCTTTTTTTCTTTTTGATAGGACTTATGCGGTGTTGTGATCTTGACCGAAATAAACTGACGTACGTATGAGATGCACTTCGATTTCGAGCAAGGGATTCGTTTTGACACAAGAGAAAAACCAACCGCGCCGATTCGCGGTTGGTTTTTATCTCATCTGTCCACACCCAACAACCTCCTTCCTAAATTAGGACCACACCCACACCGCGTAAGTACCATTTGAAATACCGCGAGTGCCAAACCTTTTATTATATCGGTGCAATAGAATCAAACAAGAGCAGTATGGCGGAAAATACAAAAAAAATCGCAGAGATCTCAGCAATTCTCGGCATCGACGAACAGACCTGCCGGACAATAGCAAAAGAGTATGAAGAGATCCTCCCCTGCAGGAAAATCGGAAAAGTCAGCGTCTACGAAGACAATACCGTAGACCGGTTCAGAAAGATCGCCGATCTTCAGGCCCAGGGACTCCCAAAAGAGGTGATCGTCCCGGCGATCCGCGGAGGGAAATCCCTGATGGAGCGGGCAATAGAAGATATGAAAAAGATGGGGGTGGATATCCAGACCGAACCGAAAAAAGAGGCGCCAAAACCGATTCCGCGTTCCGAGACGGAAGAGGAACTCATTCTTGCCGTTCGATCCGCCCAGACAAGCATTGCCGCAATGGAACACCGGCTTTCTGCGTTCCGGGAAAGATCCGAGGCCGATACCACTGCGATCCTTGACGCGGTCTCTTCCGTCTCTGCAGAAGTTGCAGAACTGAAAACCCAGGTGCATACTCTCTGGGATCAGATAGCTGCCCTGGAAGAGTTCCTTCGTGCATCCCAAAACAGATCTTTCTGGAAACGCTGAATCCTCAGTATACCCCCCGCAGCCCGGACACAAAACCCTAATCCCTCACGCACCAATATCTACCTGATATCATGCCCTCCCAGTGTGCCGTATGCAAAGGAAAAGGACTCTGCGGTCTGTCAAGCTGCCCGATCACGCGGCGTTTCCATGCACTGAAAGACACACGGCCCGTTTCTGAATATATGGGAGCGTCTCCTTCGGTTTTCGTCGGCAGTTACGGCTATCCGCGGGTCGTCGGCGGCCCCCTTATGATCAACGATTCCGACAACCCTCTTGACTGGGTCAGACAGGGATTCTCCATCGATGATATCGTTTCCGTTCGTTCCAGAACGATCCGGGGAGGATCCGATCTGGATGTAAAGATCCCAAACATCGGCAAAGTTCAGGAGATCGCCCTTTCGGCCAGGCCGCTGGACGTCGAGGTGGCGTTTGAAAAACCGGTCTCGTTCGATATAAACTTTGACGGGACCGTCACCCCGGTCGGCATGTCGGGTGCGATGAAAAAACTGGATGTCATCGACAATGCCTCGGTTTCCCGGATCGTTGACCGATGTACCTCGGATACCGATCTCAAGGCAACCGAGGCGGCACGGATCATGTTTGAGAATGGGACGGATGTCTACAAGATCACAAACCTCCTGACAGCCGGCCTTCTCGGGGTGAAACGCCGGGTGGTCCCCACCCGCTGGGCGATTACTGCCACAGACGACATGATCTCCACCTCGATCAAGCGCGAGGTCATAAAAATGCCGGCACTCCCGGAGTATCAGGTGTTCTCCGGGACCCTGTATGGAAATACGATTTGCTTCATTCTCATCCCGTCAAACGACTGGAGGTTCGAGATGCTCGAACGCTGGCAGAAACATTCTCTCTGGTCCGGGGACGAGGAGACCATAGTCGTTGACGGGGAGAGGGGGCTCAGCAAACCGAAGTATTCTCCGATCGCGGGAGCCTATTATTCGGCAAGACTCGCAGTTCTCGAGTATCTGAAAAGTATCGGGAGATGTGCACGGGTCTTGTGTATCCGGGATATTTCCGGTGAGTACTGGGCACCTCTTGGGACATGGGTCATCAGAGAAGCCGCCCATGCATCGCTTTCTTCGCCTGCTGACCGGGTGGGAACGCTTCAAGAGGCGCTGACTTCGGCCTCGCAAAAACTCGGGACCAGTTTCTGGATCCAAAAAATGGGTCTGCTCAGAGATATCAGGCAGCAGAAGACGCTCTTTGAGTTCTGAAATATCGGGCAGTCCCAAATCAACGGCGGCAGAGCCATCACAAAAATAAACTTTTCAGACAGCATATCTACATCTATTGTATGATCCGCACGCCGATGCCGGCAGTTGTCAAAAAGCATCGGAAGACGGAGGAGAAACCATGAAAGCTATCGTTTACGAATCAAACACAGGATTTACGCAGAAGTATGCAGTAATGCTGAGCGAAAAGACCGGCCTTCCGGCATTCCCGTTAGAAACGGCGAAGAACGAACTTCAGAAAGGAGAGGAGATCTTTTTCCTCGGGTGGATCTGCGCAGGGAAAGTCAGCGGGTATGCGAAAGCCGCGAAACTCTTTTCCGTGCAGGGAGCCGCCGCAGTGGGAATCATGTCTCCTGATGAGACCACGATCCCCCAGCTGAGGGAGAACAACAAGATCACCGATATCCCGCTCTTTTTCCTGCAGGGAGGGGTAGCTCTAGAAAAACTCAGCATGATCAAACGCAAGATCCTGAACATGGTGGCCAAAACGGTGGAGAAAGCCGGACCGAAGAACGAAGGCGAGAGAGAGATGATCGATGCCCTCCGGATCGGCGGGGACTTTGTCAGGGCGGAGAATCTGGATGAGATCGTTGCGTTTATTCAGGAAAAAGAGAGATAATCTTTTTTTGCATATCTCTCTCTGCCAAAAAACTGACAACTCTCAAAAAAAGTATACGTTCAGGTCCGTTTCCCTTCAAGGAACTCAGCCGGAACATTGTGTTCGAACGTAGCTCTGACATCCTGCGCCCGGAGATAGCGCACCATAACATTCATCGTACAATCCTTCCACTCTGGATCCCACCACTGACAGGAACCCAGAACACAGGCCTCCTTCAGCAGCGGACATAATCTCTCACTCATAATCCATTACTTATCGCCGCAGGATTATAATGCCTTTCTTCTCTCCTCATACTCCGTCACGACACCGTTTCCCGCTTCACGAAACGCCCGCGCCACGCCGGCAGGACCAAGCTTGATCCCGCCGAAAAGCCGTGAAACGATCAGAACATGACTCGAAAGACCGTGCCGTTCCAGGATCTCGGCAAGCACGCGGCCCGGAGAGCCGACCTCCCCGTCCGCACGGCTGTCCAGAAACGTCCCAAAGGCTGCCGCATAACAGTGATGGGCTGCCTTTTTATACAGCTTTTCATGGATCTCGCGGATTGCGGCAACATCATCGACCGAATCGATCTCATACAGATGAGCGTAAAACTTCGATTTCTTCTCATCCAGTCTGACGGCCGCGACCTCCCGAAACGTCATATCTTCCTGTCCCTCATCTCAGTCAGGGCAGCTCTGAACTCATGCAGATACTCCTGCATGGAAAGACTCCCTTCCGGAAACGGACAGTCCGCATCGTAAAGCTTGTCGATCATAGGATTTGTCGGATAGATCTCCACAGGAATGCCGGTCTGATGAACGGCAGCCTCCATAGCTTTTCTGAAAAGCCCTATGCAGTAGGCTATCCGGAAGGTATAGGTATCCTTCGTCTTCTCCAGATAGCCGGCGATACGTCCCGTCTCGATCCTGAGAAAGTCATCCTTGATCTTCTGATCCTTCACATTGCCGAGCATATAATGATAATGGGCAAACGGATACATCAGTTCAAGTTCCGCAGGAACCGTCCCGCATGTGCCGAAGATCACGACATGATACTTCGACTTATCCAAAAACACGTCATCAAATACGGAATGAAACAGCTTATGGCTGGGGCTCGAACTATAGGGTTTTCGCACTGCACAGGGAATAAAGATCCCGATATCCCGCGGAGCAACAGAATACTCCCTGATTATGTATTGGTATGCCTCTTCAAACTGGGGCAGATAAAACGGGGGATCGGTCAGATCCTGCGGATCCTCCGGCGGATGCATGATTATTCCTTAACTTTGAACTCGGCGTCGACGGTATTCGGGTCAAGGGCTTTTGGCCCGAGCGGGACGAAGATCCACATCAGGATATAGATCAGGATGCTTGGGATCGTCAGATAGGGAATGAGCGTGACAACGACCCAGATAAGCCGTACGAGCCAGGTCGGGGCATCCAGATATTCTGCGACCCCGCCGCAGACGCCTCCAAGGAACTTATCGGTCTGTGACCGGTGAAATGTTTCCAGTATCATGTCCTACATGTTTTTCCCGAGAGGCTATAAGGTTGTGCACACAGGACAGCGGGGACTCTTTTTCACGGTAAAGACCTCCATGGAGTTCTGCGCTCCGTCATAGAGCAGCAGTCTGCCGGCAAGCGTGCTGCCGATACCCGTGAGATGCTTGATGACCTCAGCAGCTTCGATACTGCCGATAACACCGGCTGCGGCGCCGATCACAGGCGTTTTTGCCGTGGTTTTCGCATTCTGAAATATGCACGAAAGACACGGCGTCTTTCCGGGAACGACAAGAGTCGCCTGACCGGTGAATCCGGAAACGGCGCCATGCATCAGAGGAAGACCAAGATCCAGGGCCGCTTTGTTCAAAGCGAACCGTGCGGAAAAATTATCCATACAGTCAACGATGATGTCGGCATTTCCTATCAGCCTGCGAACGGAAGCCTCGTCGATCTTTTCAGAGAGGGCCGTGACGCGGCACTCGGGATTCAGGGACTCAAGGGTCATTTTCGCGGATTCTGCTTTGGAGGCCCCGATCCGTTCTTCGGTGTGGAGGATCTGCCGGTTCATATTGGAGAGCTCGATGACGTCCAGATCACAGATCCGGATCGAACCGATCCCCGCGGCGGCAAGGTACAGAGAAGCCGGCGAACCGAGCCCTCCCGCTCCGGCGATGAACACCGTTGTGTCGTGCAGTTTCTTCTGACCCGCTTCTCCGAGGAGAGGCACCTGCCTGACGTAGCGTTCGTTCACAGCATATCCCTCACGGTTTTCAGGCACTCGACCGCATCGAGCCGTTTCTGATCAACGGAATGCTCTTTGAGCCAGGAGGTAAGCCGGGTTTTGGTTTCGTCACTGACGAGAGCGTCTTTGATGACCCGCCGGTAGGTCCGGTCGGGATAATAGATCTTTTTGCAGGCGGAAAGGAGAGCTGTCGCCTCGTCGTCTGTGATGATCCCGTCATGGCAGGCTTTGGAAAAACTCGCCCGCATATTGACCATGGGTTCGGAGAGCGCGATGCCTGTTTCCGCATCATAGACGAGTCCTACCTCGTCATCGGCGATGATCTCACCGGATCTGTACTGCTGATAGATCTTGCCAATACCGGTCATTCCGAGAGTATCCAGTTCGGATGCGCGAAGCGCCCCCATCGACGAGGAGCCAAAGACTTTGACGCCGGAACGTATCACGCCGAGAATCTCCCGGTGGCCGACAGCCTCGTCCTGGAAAAAGACGCCGTCGATGATGACCATGATATCCGCTTTCTCTGCCGCAGCAGAAGCGTCGCCGCGTTTTACCGGGGGTAAAAAGACCGCGTCAGGGAGGATGGATTTGGCAGACGCCTGATCCAGACTAGGACCGATGAAGACGACGACGTTCAATGTCCACGCACCTCTGTCCTCTGCGTTCGTTGTCGATGGTATAACACTCAAGTCCCGGAACAACGACTCTGACGACCGGGATCTTGAGTTCAGGATCCGTGAGGTCACAGACGATGACCCGGTCAAGCCCGACGGCGGCAAGATTTTTCACGATCAGCTCGATGTCGGTCTTGAAGTCACCGGAGGAGTTGTCCAAAAGCTCGGATGCGGATCTATACTCGTCGCCTTTGAACCAGTAGGCGTTCATCCGTTTGACCCGGTCATAGCCCATCATCTCGCGGAACTGGGCAAGGGTCGCATCCTCGCGTGCTCCGTGGATCTGGGTCGCCCGGCTCTGGGCAACTTCGGATAATGCCCGGATCATGGCGATCTCCGGGTTGGTGTGGGTCCCCATGCCGATGGTGAGAAGCCGGGGATCTTTGAGTTCGATATCATCGGAAACGGCGGCGATCGTTGGGATCCCGATGTCGGAGGTGATGTCTCTGAGGGTCACCTCGACTCCGGCGGCAGTGAATTTTGCGAGCATATCGGCCGCTTTTTGCGGAAGATCAGTGAGTTTTGGACCGGTGTTTCTGGTCGTCTCAACCAGAGACCAGGCATCCCGCTCGATCACTTCGGTGAGCGCATAAAAGATCGCCTCTTCCAAAGTGTTTCCCGACGCGATCCCGTTTGAACTGGTTCGAAACAGAGTGGGATAACTGAACGGATTGGGATGGATGACGGCGCAAAGCGGGAGTTTGACCGGTTCGTTATTGGTTATGTCCCATCCGTCGACCCAGGGGATCTCCAGATTCGGGTCTGTCGAATTGGGGAGGATCAGGTCTTTTGGATCGACCGCAGTCTCGGTTTTCCGGATATTGCTGTAGGAGAGATTTGCGATGTCACGGGGGATCGCTTCCGCCGAGTAGCGTTCGATCCCTTCCATGATCCCGGCGACGCGTGCCTCGGCGGGTGTCCCGCCTTTTCCATTGTATACGGAGATCGCCCCGTCGGCTGCGGTCGGGCGGATGCATGAGTATACCGGGATCCCGATCCGGTCGAGATCAGTGATGTCAGCAACGCGGGTGATTCCGGCTTCCGGAACATGCTGTTCGATCCGCCTGAGGGTCTCGTCCGGTGTGCAGCTCCGTTCGGTCCACCCGGCGTAAACTTTGGGAGATGACTGCAGTTCTATCATTGTATGAGTATCTGCGGGGAAAGCTAAAGTATGTTGCGGGGCGGCGGGCAGGCTGATGTTTTTGCCGATTCCTGCCGGTTTATAGAGTTATATATACAGACCGGGAAAATACTCCTACATATCAGAGGCAGCTATGGTGCAGAAAAACGAACCGACATATCTGCCCGGGGAAGGGATCTTGGTGATCTATCTTGCGGGCGGTTGTTTCTGGGGGATGGAGAAGCTTATGCGTTCGATCCCCGGCGTGATCAGGACGACTGCCGGGTATGCGAACGGTAAGACCGGCGTGATCCCGGATTATGAGACGGTATCATCCGGAAGATCCGGCTACCGGGAGACCGTCCGCGTGGAGTATGATCCGGCGAAGGTGAGTCTGGACGCTCTGCTGTTTGCGTTTTTCCGCGTGATCGATCCAACAGTGGAGAACAGGCAGGGAAACGATCATGGGACCCAGTATCAGACCGGGATCTATTTTGCCGACGAGGCATCGAAAAACACTGTTATGCGGATCGCGGAGATCGAGAGGGAGCGGCACCCGGCGTTTAAGGTGGAGATCGGACCGCTGCAGTCGTTTTATGAAGCGGAGGAGTATCATCAGCGATATCTGGAGAAAAACCCGGGCGGATACTGCCATATCGGCAGGACGGCGTTTGAGGAGGCAAACCGGATGGTCGTGGATCCGGGACGATATCCGCGCCCGAAGCCTGAAAAGATCGCAGAGATGGTGGATAAGACGGCGTTTGGGGTAACACAGAAGGGAGAGACGGAACCGGCTTTTCAGAATGCGTTCTGGGATCATGATGAGAAGGGGGTCTATGTCGATGTGGTGACGGGCGAGCCGTTGTTCACTTCATCGGACAAGTATCGGAGTTCCTGCGGGTGGCCGGCTTTTTCGAAAAGTATCGACAGCAATGCGATCGTTTCACGGGAAGACCGGTCGTTTGGGATGAAAAGGATCGAGGTGAAGAGCAGGGCGGGAAATTCGCATCTCGGGCATGTGTTTTCGAATGACCGGGAGTCGCCGACGGGAACGCGCTTTTGTATTAACAGTGCTGCGCTGCGCTTTATCCCCTATGAGGAGATGGAAAAGGAGGGGTATGGGTATCTGAAAGAACTGCTGTAAGGCATGACGGGCCTGATCCGGATCATAGATGAAGAAGATGGAGGAGTATGCAGGGTATTCGGGAAGGAGTCTGTCGTTACCGGGAACGAGGTCATCAGCCTCTCATATACTGCAGGGATCTTCTCTGCTCTTGTTCTTTTTTTGGGGGGGTATTTTGGTTTCGTGTTTTCGTGTGGATTTCGTGAATTTGGTGTGATGAGTGGTACCACCCAAAGAATCCAATCCCACTCGCAAGTCTATCGACTTGGTCGCAAGTTTCCTTCGAAAACTTGCTCAGCTGAGGGCGACGACAAAGTCGTCACCCCGCTTCCGCTAAGGTCGGCCGCCCCTTCGGGGCAGCCCGCAACTCAAAAAGATGTGATTATCTGGAGTGACGTGCAATATACATACATATGACGCTCGGCACGGATATTGCAAAAAAACTCTCCGAGGTAGTGGATACAGACATCAGGATCATGCACGTCTGCGGCACCCATGAAGCCGCCATCGCAAAATACGGCGTAAGATCCGTCCTTCCTCCGCAGATGAAGATCGTGATGGGACCCGGCTGCCCGGTCTGCATCACCCCCCAGGG
>Ga0265295_1001602_pt1 | contig 39211 bp, 34 predicted proteins | sample Munlansysbiofilm_FD_192503 | JGI IMG/M metagenome (GOLD analysis project Ga0265295, IMG submission 192503) | Leachate microbial communities from a municipal landfill in Southern Ontario, Canada - Methane capture system biofilm | ecosystem: Engineered > Solid waste > Landfill > Unclassified ... | reverse complement strand
ATCGTCGTCGGAATTCCATAAGCGGCAAGAAATTCCTTCGACTCTTGTTCGCTGAGCAACCTCCGTCCCTCTGTAAGGGCATTTCCGATCAGCGCGTTGAGGCGTTCTTTCGGAGGCACTTCCTGCTCGGGCGGCGCGGCGGGGGTTTCATACAGCCGATCGAGGTATCGCCGATAATTGTACATGTTCATATAGCTTCTGGCCGCCTCTTCCGGCGTGTCATAAGCCAGGATGCCGTTCCGGGAAAAAATGCCCTTCCCCTCCTGAACAACTTTTCCGCCCATCCATACAGCGATGACGGGCTTTCTGCTTTTTTCAGCAACCTTCACGATCGCCTGCGCGACTTCATCGGAGGGGGCATTAATGAGGGGCACATAGTTCACAATGACACCGTCCACCGCCTCATCGTGGATGCATATCGCCAGTGCCTCCGCATATTGTTCGACGGTGGCGCCTCCATGAAGATAAACCGGATTCGCCTTGTTCCAGTAAGGCGGCATGACGGCGTTGATGCGGTCTATGCTTTCCTGAGAAAGATTGGCCAGTTCCCCGCCCCTTTCGAGCATTGCATCCATGGTGACCGCGCAGGGACCGGCGGAACCGATGACGGCGACCCTCGGACCTCGAGCAAACTTCCGGGAAACAAGCACCGTCGCAGCATCAAAGAGTTCGGCTATTTCCTTGACTCTCAATACGCCTGCCCGCCGGAAAGCCGCACCGTAGACGGCACTGTCATCGGCCATGGAGGCGAGCTGAGAATCAGCCCCCCTGGCTCCTTCACCGTATCTGCCGGGCTTCAAAACGATGATGGGCTTGCGGCGGGCAAACCCACGCGCCGCGCTCATGAATTTCCGCGCATTTCCAACGCTCTCCATGTAGATCAGAATGCTTCTTGTGGCCTCGTCATACTCCTCCAGGAAGTCTATCAGATCGGCAAAGTCGATGTCGATCATGTCCCCGAGGGAGGCGAACAGGCTGAAACCGATCCCTGCGTCGGCCGCCCGGTCAAGGATGGCGCTTCCCAGGGCCGCACTCTGCGAAATGAAAGCAATACGGCCCGGGGGGGGTGTGTTTTTAAGAAAAGTGGCGCTCAAGTTGAGGGGAGGCCTGACAAAACCGACGGAGTTCGGACCAAGGATGCGCATCCCGTACTTTTTTCCGATCCTGTTGATGTCACGTTCCAGTCGTCTGCCCTCTTCGCCGGTTTCGCGGAATCCGGCCGAGACGATGACCACGCCGTTTACACCGACCGCCCCGCATTCCTCCAGCACCCGGGGCACAGAGCGGGCTGGTGCAGCGATAACCGCCAGGTCCACCTGTTCGGGAACAGCAGCGATATCAGGATAGCTCTTGATCCCGAGCAGGAACTCCGCCTTCGGATTGACCGGGTAGATGCGCCTTTTTCCGGAATTCAGAAGTTTTTCCAGGATCGATCTTCCCACGGCACCGGGTTTTTCCGATGCCCCGACCAGGGCGATCGTTGTCGGATCGAACATTGTCTGTATGTGACCCATCTATGCGTCTCCTCTGCTTTTGCCCAGCAGGGGCTGCCGGACGATTCTCCTTTCATGCCCTCCGCCGATGCCCTCCATCCCTATTTCATGGATCATGTCGAGGGTGAAGAATGAAGAGTGGAATCCCCCGGTTCGCCCCTTTCTCCCTGTTTGCCTTGACTCCAGGCGGACGTTGGGGCGAGTGTTCCCATGGTTATAAAACCACACGGGGGTTATGGGCCAAGATGGTACATTTATGACGGAATTACGCAAGAAAAATCATCTTCGGTGTTGAAACCTGAACGCCGGCCGGGACAATCGGCATCCCGGCATATCATGGGTTTTACGCACCGGCAAAACAGAACCTCATCGAGCCCGGCTTTGGTCATTCGTTTCCAGATGAAACCTTTCAGAACTTGACGGAAACTCCGCTCCAAAAGCTGCGCCCCTGAGCGGGGTAACCGTCTCCCCATTCATAATAGTTGTCGAAAAGGTTGTTCGCCGCAACATAAAATTCAACGTGCTTTCCGATGGGCTGGGTGACCTTTGCGTTCCACAGCCAATAACTGTCCAGCGAATCTTCCTGTCCCGGCGTCACGTTGGTCCAGACGTGAGACACATAGGAACCATGAAGGTCCATCTTCGTGTTGACGGAAGGCAGCGTGTACTGAGCCGAAAGGTTGAACACTCTCCTGGGGATACCCGTTACATCATCACTGACCCGGTCCTCGCTTCTATCCTTTGCATAGGTATAGGTATAATCGGCCCGGAAAATCAGCTTATCCACGGGATAAAGTTCGACGCCCGCTTCGTAACCGATCGTTCTCACGCCATCGATGTTTATCGGATGATAATCACCCGTTTTTGTGGACCCCGTGGACGAAATCTTATCCTTGATGTCATGCCAGAAGAGGGCGAAATCGGCCCTCATGAAAGATCCAAAGGGCCTGGACGCCCCGATCGTATAGTTGTTGCTCTTCTCGGATTTCAGATGGGGGTCTCCCCAATTGGCATCGAGCTTGTTGTAGAGACTTCTGAGGGTCGGGAACCGGCTCTTCCTGGCCGCAGAAGCATAGATCTTGGTATTATCGGAAAAGAGATAGTTGGCTCCGATCATGTAATTGATATCGTCGTCATTTGGCTGATAAAGATCCTCCTGTCCGAGATAATCGCCATAGGATGCTGTTTCCGTGCTCGTGACGTTTCTTTTGGCTTCCGTCACCTCATACCAGTCGTAGCTGAGGCCCGCAACGACCGTAAGATTCTTGATCAGGGTAAATTCATTTTCCAGTCCGATCGAACCCGTGTAGGAGCGGTACTTTTCGTACGGCAGATATTCATCCGCCACTTCCTTGTGGGAATCCCCTCTGTAACTGAAGCCCAGGCGGACAGAATCCCATGACACGGGCTGAAAATCTACAATGAATGACCCGCCCGCCAGGTAGTCTTTATAGTGGCTTCTGGCCAGCACATCGTCAAGCGACGGGTCTTCATAGGCATAAAGGCTGTCTTTATGCCTGTGATAAAAAAGCTTTCCCTTGAGCACCAGCTTGTCAGTCAGTCGTTGGCGGGCATCCAGGTCGACCCCCCATTCATCGTAGTCGGGAATATCGCTCGCGTAAAACTGGGAGAAAACGGGGCGGGCCCATACCGAGTTGCCTTCCGTATTGGACGGCACTCCCTTCTCCTTCGTCCGGTAGAAGAGGGTCATGTAGTATTGCGAATCCTTGTTCGGTTCGATTCCCAAGCGGCCGCTTATATTCTGAGATTCATAATCGGAATTATAGCGTTTGCCGCCATCTTCGAAAACCTTTGCAGACGTAGTTTTATTATAGGGATACTCGTGAAAATCCGTCAATGTTCCCTCGTTTACACGGTAGTCGTCCGACAGATCCCAGCCGCCTGATTTTTCGTACACATAATTAAGCCAGTAATGGAACATGCCCACCTTCATGCCGTGAGAAGCGGACGCCCGGTAGGTGTCGTTTCCCGACACTTCGAACGAGGCACTTGTAAAGGGTTTTTCCGTTGGTTTTTTTGTGATGATGTTGACGACGCCCCCCATCGTGTTGGCGCCGTAGAGAACGGAAGGCGCTCCCTTGATGATCTCGATCCTGGCGATGTTGTCCGTACTGATGCTGTTCAGATCGAGGATGCCAAATTTGGTCTCATAATAAGGAACTCCGTCAATCATAAAAAGAATCTGGCTCTGATCGAAGCCATGCATCGAAACGGTGGCCTGATTCTTCGCTCCTGTCGTCACCCGGACGCCCGGGGCCCTCGACAGGGCTTCGGCAACCGTATGGCTGTTGGTCGCCTTGATGTCGTCCGATGTGATCTCGTTTGTAATGGCGATATTTTTTTCCCTTGCCCGATCGGCGGAAACCACCACCTCCCCCAGGTCAAAGGGTTGAAATCCACTGTTGGAACCTTCCGAGTAGGCAAAAGGGACGGCGGAAAAATACATAATAAGCAAAGATGCAATCATCAACCGCAAAGATCTCATTCCAGCCACTGCAACATCCTCCTTGATTATTTTATGAACAGTCCAGTAACGCCGCGTCCAAGACGGTAACTCCAACACCGTGCCCCTGATGAAGGGGCACAGCAGACCCGCTGCATTGCCGTGCTTCTGCCTGCCGAAACCTGGCGGAAAGCCGTCAATGCCCTATGACTATTTCACATCCCCCCTTTTTGCTGATTATTGCCGGCGGTAAATCAATGCTTCAGCCTCCTGCGCCGTGAGGCTGACTTTTAGAAAAATCCTGAAAAATTCCTGTGTTTCCTTTATCATATCGATTTGGTACCGGGTGGGGTACAGGAGACTCGCCACCCATTTGCCTCCCAGCAGCCGCATGAACGACGGCGGCCGGTCAAACCAGTTGAAAGGCTCCCGTGGAATAAGATAGACCCGCTGGTTCTTCACGGCCTTGATCCGCCGCCACAAGGGATCCGAAAAGATCTTTCGGTAGAAGACATCCTCCATGACCAGGATCACCTCGGGATTGTAGAGAAGAACCTGCTCGAAGTTGACCTTTTCCATTCCCATGGGATTCGATGACCGGCACCGGTGGACATTCCGCCCTCCGACCAGGGGAATGAGCTCTGCGTGCAGCGACGAATGGCACTCCGTGCTCAGGCCGTCAACGCCTTCGGCATAGTAGACGGAAACCCTCTGCCCGGCGGGAATCGAAGCCGCCAGAGCTGACAGCCGCGAGAGGGCTTTGCGGGCATGGGAAGCCAGCTCATCTCCCCGCACCTTTCGTCCAAGCACCCTGCCCAGATAAGAGAATGCATCGGGATAATCCACAAGACGGTCCAGGGAGACGGGGATGACGGGCATGGGCACCCTCTTCATGGTTTCATCCACCTGTTTCTTCATGGCAGAGTCATGGGCGGAGAAAATCACGATCTCGGGATGGACGTTCAGGATCATTTCCAGATTCGGGACTGCTCCCTGACCGAACCATCCGCCGAGAACCGGCAGATTTTGCATGTCCTTGCGGAGGTAACGTTTTTCCCATGGCCGGACCGGGAAATTGAGGCCGGCAATCATGGAGGGATCGAGGCAATAGAGCATGTAGGTCACCGGTGGAGAGGCGCCGTAGACTCGACGGGGAAAATCGGGCACGGACACCGTTCTGCCTGACATATCGGGAATGAGGCGACCCTGCGACGGCTCCACGGAGCCAAGAGCCAGGAGGGAAAAAACGGTCAGCGCCCAGAAGACTCTGAAGAATCCGCGCTCCATGGTTGCCTCCCGCCGCTTCATCTCCTGCCCCTCCCGCCTTTTTTCCAATAGAGAACCGCCCAGGAATAATTTCTTGAATAGGGAAGCCGCCAGCCACCGTTGACCGGCACCAGATGCTCCTTCAGGTAGGCCCGGACCTTTCCCTCCTCTTCGTCCGTCATTCCGGGGAACATCCACCGCGAATCCTTCAGCGCCTCCTCATGGCTTTCCCACAGATTGCGGCCGGACCCGGGGATAAAGGCGACGTTCGCATAAAGGCCCATCTCATAGAGCAGGTTGTAATAGAAGATGTAATCCGGCCTTCCGTCGAACTGCCTGCCCGTAGACTCAAACAGTCTCCTGTCGAAGGGGCCGTCACCAACCTGCGTGGAAATATAGACCGACTTTCTTGCAACCCCGTCCAGTTTGGCGATGTATTCCCTGACGTCATCCCCGGGAAGGGACCGGGAGGCGATGGCCACATCATGCAGACCGATCCCCAGGCTCTTCCAGTCATCCTCCCACCGCCCCTGGATCGTTTTCACATTCGCGATCCCCCCCATGTGGCAGCGCTGTTCAACTATCTCCAGCATCCGTGGTGAGAAATCGACGGCCGTGATGCGCCTGACTTTATCGGCGAGGGGAACGGCGATTGTCCCGCCGCCGCAGGCCATGTCAAATACGGTCCAACTCTTCCGGGGGTTCAGAATTCGGAGAAATGCCTCAGGATATTTGGCGGAGGCGGCATGTTCCGAAAACTCCCGAGCCCTTTCGTCCCAGGCAGTCCGCCTGTTTTCGGAGACGGATTCAGCCTTATCCTTCCCGGGTCTGCCAAATGGTTTGCTTCGCTCCATCGATCCCTCTCCCGTCCCTTCCCCTTTTTCCGTAATGGGCTCCGGTGTCTTTCATCTGAAGAAGGCGGAACCGTCAGATTCGGTCAGGGTCCGCTCCCGAGACCGCTCCGCCCGCCTGTGCCTCGGCTCCCTCCGCTGAAAGCGGGGGAAGGCATTTCAGGATCCGTTCTGCGTCCCGATCCGTCACGTTCTTCCCGTAAATCTCGGAATAGAAGGACTTCATTTCCTGAATCATGTCGCAATCCTGAAACAGATCAGGATGGAAGATTTTTGCCATATGGATCATCAGAAGCACGCCTTCACCACTGGCATGATCCCAGGTGTATATCCCCCTGGGGAGATGATACACCTTGCCATTCCGAACTGCTCTCAGCGATGCCCATTCCGGATCGCTTTTCAGATCAGCGCGAAGGTCGTAATATCCGCTGATGAGAATCACATCCGGATCCCATGACCGGACCTGCTGCAGAGTCGCCGTATCATGATTGCCTTCCAGCGCCTCCGGCAGGTAATTTCCCCCGGATACCTCCGTATTCCAGTGCATGACGCTGCCGTTCCCCTGGCTGCCCAGCAGGCTGGCGTGCAGACCGCCGTAATACACATTGGGCCTGTTCCTCCGGTCTATCTTGGATGTGATGGAAAGGATCTGTTGAACCTTCCGGTCGAAATACCGATTGTACTTGTCCGCTCTCGCTTTCGCTTCCGGCCCCAGAAGATCGCCGAAAAAGGATATCTGCCGCTTGAAGTTCATCCTGTACGCCTCCAGATTCATAGGCCTTTTCTCGGGGGCAAAGGCACAGACGGTGGTCAGCCCTGCCCTGCGGTAGGGCGCCTCCTGGGTCATTCCGGGCGAAAAGATCACGAAATCAACGTTCATGTCCTGCATCTGCTGTGGCGTAACCCCCTTGTTGGACCGGGCTTTGTTGATCTCCGGATAAAGCCGGTATGCCCATGGGGATTGTTCCGCCATCAGGGCAATGGAATCGCCCCCACCAAGGGTCATGATCTTTTCCGGAGACACGCAATGCATGCATGCGATTCGTTTCGGTTCGGCCGGCACCTCGATCCTGTTGTCGCACATGTCTGTGATGACTTTCTGATCCCCGGCACAAAGGGGACCGGGATGAAGACCAGCGCCCAGCAATACGGTTGATAGGATACCCAACATAAAAAAAACCCTCCTGTTTTTCATTTGCTCATCCTCCTTATTCACGAAACCGCCCTTCTGCAGGCGATACCATATCATGAGAATTTTCCCAGATTGCAGCGGCTGTCAGCCTCTTACAAAAGCCTCCGGACAAGATCATCGTAATCCCTGATGAGGGTCACAAAACGAACGCCGCCATGCTTCTTGAGCTGCAGAAAAGAAGCCCCTTCGCTCACCGATTTCAGCACGGATTCTTTTTCCGTCACTGCGCTCCCGGCAAGCACGTCGATGCCGTAATCGAAGAGCACCTCGGAAAGGGGTGTCGATGGTCCGAGCAGCATCTTGACGCTCCCTTTTCTGCAGAGCCCAAGTATACCGGAGAGGGTTTTGTTGATGAGGGTCGTGCTGGAAATGACGACAATATCCGACTGGGGGATAAGATCATTCCCTCTCTCTTCCGGATAATCTCCCGCCCTGGGCCGCTTTTCTATGATCCAGAGATTTTTGACCTCTCTCGCCAGCGCATCGAGAGAGGGGAAATGACCGATGACGGAGATATTCTTCCCCTTGCCCAGATCCTTTACCAGTTTTAGCCCCTCGACATCGGAGCATCGGCTCGGGTCCACCTCGATGAGCGAATTGATGGCTGCCAGTCCCATGGACACCCTCTCCATACCGCCCTTGAGGCCGTAGCGCGCCAGGCCGAGAGCGCTCATATTCGTAACCGAGCCCTCGAGCCCCCCTGATTCCTCGTGGCTGCAGCCCCCCTGCGCCATGGTTGAAGCCAGGCCACAGCGCCTGCTCACCACGGCGGTCCAAAAGAGTCCTCTTCTCACCTCTTGTACTGATGCGTCTTCCTCGATGTTTTTGAGGATGTTCTCAAGAATCTCCATGATGGCGCTCCCTTTTATTTGATGGACTCCGTCTGGAGGCTTACCTGCCGAAATCCGGAATTTTTCACGACGTCCAGGACATCCACAAAATCCTGCAGCGGGATGTCCCGGTCCGCCCGGATCATGAACGGGCTGCTGCGGTCCAGCGACTGGATGCCGGCCTGCAGCGCTTCCAGGGTGACCGGTTGACCGGAAAAATAGATCGAGCCGTTTCTGTCGATCTCCACGGTCCGAACCTTCAGCGTTTCAAGCCGGCTATGGGAAGCCCTGGGAAGACTCACCGGAATGGCCCCAGTGGCGATGAAAGTCGAAGTGGTCAGAACAATCGTCAGAAGAACCAGCATGACATCCACAAGGGGAATGACGTTGATGTAATCAAACTCCTTCTCTTCCATGTTGAATCTCCCAATTCATCATGAGCACCTTGACCCGGCGCAGCAGCAGGTTGTAAAGAACCACGGAGGGAATCGCCACACAGAGGCCAACGGCGGTAGCCTTCAAGGCCAGGGCGAGGCCGACCATGATGCTTCCGGTATCCAGAAACCCGTCTCTGCCCATGGTATAAAAGGTCAGCATAATTCCGCAGACCGTCCCGAGCAGACCGATATAGGGGGCATTGCTGCCGATTGTCGCAATGAGGTGCAGCTTCCGGGTCAGCTCCATTTCAAGAATTTTCCTGTCTGTAAACTTCTCAAGCCGAATGCTTCTGTAGAGAAGATGCCGTTCGATGGCGATCCCCACAGAGACCAGACTCAAGAAAACAAGGAACCAGATAATTCCATAATCCACTGCTTCTTTCAGCCATTCCATTTTGCTTCTCTCTTCCTGATGATAGAGAATTTCAATGTTCCGGGAACATTCAATTCATCATACGGATTCCTTCACACCGCCCTTTCCCGGATTCCCCTAGACGCCCTGAACCACCGAACAGGACAGTGCCTCCACCGGATTGTCCCGCTCACCGGGAAGACTGCCGAACGCCGCACAGCCGCAGATCGTCCGGGGAACGCATACGCGCAGGAACCTGTTGAGCTTCAACACGTTGACCCTGGCGTTATAAAGGGAAAAGAGATTCTCCGCAGTGATGATCTCGTCGGACCTGCCATCCGCCATGACGGCACCTTTCCTGATCAGGATGGCGTGATCCGCGATCCAGAGGGCATGCTCCGGGGAGTGGGTCGATTTGATGAAGGTGTATCCCTCCCGGGACAATTTGATGATCTGATCGAGGAGTCTCAACTGGTTTCCGTAGTCCAGACCGCTTGCCGGTTCGTCCATGATGAAGGTCTTCGCCCCCTGGGCAAGGGCCCGGGCAATCAGGGTCAGCTGCCTCTCGCCGCCGCTGATTTCCGTGTAAGCCCTGTGTGCAAGATGCGAGATGGAAAGCCTGTCGAGGGCATCGGAAGCAATCCCCAGATCGGCCTTCGAATAGCGAAAGAAGAAAGGCTTGTAAGGGATCCGTCCCATGAGTACCACGTCCAGCACCGCATAGGGGAATGAACTCTTGTGAAGCTGCGGAACATAGGCGATGTTCCGGGCGAGGGCTTTAGAAGACATCTGCCGAATATCCCTGCCGTTGAAGAAGACCCGGCCCTCGGCGGGGCGGAGAAGGCCGAGCATGATCTTGATCAGGGTGCTTTTTCCGCAGCCGTTTGGCCCCAGCAGAGTCACGACATCACCTTCGCCGATGGCGAAACTGATGTCGCTGAGCACGGTTTCGCGGGTATAGCCGAAAGAAATATTCTCCACTTCGATGAAGGGTTTCAATTCCATCCTTTTTTTGCCTTTCTCAGGATGATTGCGAAAAAGGGGATGCCGAGAAGAGAGGTGGTAATCCCGATGGGGATCTCCACGGATAAGATCATCCGTGAAACATCATCGACCACAATCAGATAAATGGCCCCGATGAGGGCACTTGCCGGAACAAGGATCTTGTTGTCGGGTCCCACCATCATCCGGGCGATATGGGGAATGATGAGCCCCACCCAGCCGATCATTCCCGCCAGCACGACGGTCAGGGCGCTCATCAGCGTCGCCAGGAAGATGAGGAGCAGACGAACCCCTTCAACAGGAATGCCCAGTGACCGCGCCTCCTCATCCCCCATGCTCAAGGCATTGAGATAACCGGAAAACAGGATGACGAGAACGATGCAGGCCAGCTGGGGAATCCCGGCTGCCAGCAGGATTTTTCCATCCACGAGAGACAATCCACCCATGAGCCACTGGGTGATGGCGGGCAACTGATTGTAGGGATCGGCAATGTATTTTATGACCGACAAGAGGGACGTAAAAAGCGAGCTGCTGATAACACCGCCGAGCACGAGAAGAAGGAGGGTATTTCCCTTGTGCACCCGGGCGATGCCCAAGGACAGCAGAACAGCAAGAAAACCGAAAAGAAACGTCAGGATCTGAACGGAGAGCCAGTTTTTAAAAAAAACCATCCCCAGCGCCGCGCCGAATGAAGCCCCTGCAAGAACGCCGAGAAGGGACGGCGACACGAGGGGATTGACGAACATGGCCTGAAAGGCCGTCCCAGCAACGGCCAGCGATGCGCCAATGAGGATGGCCGCCACGATTCGGGGCATGCGGATTTCGAAGAGAAGGGTTTCCAGCAGACTGTATCGTTCCGGCGCCATAGTTCCGGTGCCGGATATCTTATGAAAAAAGAAGGCGGCAATATCCGCCAGACCGACGGGATATTTGCCGAGAGTCAGTGAAAAGGCCACCACCAGAAGCAGAAGAAGGGCAAGAGTCGGAAAAAGGAAATGGCCTTTCATGGATTGAGGGTTCTCCGCCGAAGAATTCATGTCTTTAGCTTATAGGTAACAGGAATGAAGAGTTGTGCGCTCACGGGGGGCTTCGGAAAGGGCTGCACCTGACGGATCGTCTCCACGACGTTCCTGTCCAGAACAACGTAGCCGGAGCTCTCGAAAATTCGAATGCACTCCGCTCTTCCATCCTCCCGGACAACAAAGGATACCTTGACACTCCCCTGCCAGCCGTTCTTTCTGGCCAGAGGAGGATAAGAGAGGTTCTTCAAAATCAGGCGGCGGATGTACGCAAAATGTTCCCGCAGATACCGGTTTTTCAGGCTTTCCAGAGATTCTCCGCCGGTTGCTGCCCCCCCGCTCCTGCCTGAACCGATCCCCGGGCCGCTGCCGCCCCCATCTGCGGCTCCGATGCCTGCAGCGGAAGACGGGGAAGATTCCTCACCGGCCCCGGAACCGACAGATCTTAACGGGGCGGCAGCGGATTTCTCAGTCTGAAGCGGAACAGACTCCGTCGCCTGTTCGACAGGGGGCGGATCCGCCTGCCGGGCAGGATCGGAACGAGATGTTTTCTGGATCGCAGCCCGTGTGACACGCGTTTCCCGGCCGGGAAACGCGTGGGGGTTTTCCTCTCCCGCCGCTTCCCGGCGGATTTGCCCCAAACGGCCGCCAGACGGCTCCAAGGTTAGGAAAACCCTTTCAATCCCGGAATCCTGAGCGGACAATTTCACGGAAAATAGGATGATGACAAGATAAAGGGCATGAAGAACGGCGGACAGAAACATTCCCCGGCACGTACGACGGTACGGCCTGTCCACCGGCTCCATGGCAGAACGAACCTCGCCGCACGTTGTCTTCTCTGCTCCCCTGCGGATTTCTTTACATCGATGAACGTTACTGACGATGTGACACACCCCCTTGCACGTGTACCTCCGCTTTTTTCCTGGACGGCGGCAGGGACTGTTTCTGCACCAACCCCAGGTGGAAGGAACGGTCCCGCTTCACCGATTTGACACCATTCCTTCTCTCATCACTGTCGTTTAAAAAAAGTCGAATCATTCCTGCACGCCATAACATATGCCGTCTTTAATATATGTGCCGTTGGACATATGCTTTCTTGCGCACAATGTCAAGCACATTTCTTTGTTTCTTTTCAAAAAACATTGCAGAATGGCATCTTGTCGGGAGGGTTCTTTGGTGAACGGAACGCATCATCAGCTTCAGGAATGGGATCCGCCTGTGGCTTCAGAAGGTTATAAGAGTATTTGAGTAATGAAAAAGATTAGATTTACAAAAGCGTCTGAACGGCTGAAAATGGAAATCATCCGGGAAGGAGCATTCAATCGACCGGGGGCCTGGACAGCTCCTCCTTAATCGCCAGACCAAGCCCTTCAAGGGAATAAGGTTTGCGAAGAAATCCCCCAGCCCCGAGTTCCAGGACTTTTTTCACCTTGTCAGTCTCAGAATACCCACTGATAATGAGCGCCTTCTGATGGGGGTGAATTTCAAGGATTCGCCGATAGGTCTCCAGGCCGTCGATTCCCGGGTCCATGATCATATCCAGAAGCAGCAGATCCGCCTTATGGCATGTAAGGTAGGAAATTGCCTCCTCTCCGCCGGAAGCGGTCTCCACGTTATAGTGCAGTTTGGCCAATATGCTCGCCGCCAGGTGTCTTTGACCTTCGTTGTCATCGACCACCAGGAGGGTTTCTCCCGAACCCATATACTGGTGGAGGGACATTTGTCCACGATTCTGCACCAGCCCCTCCCGCGTTGCCGGAAAATAGAGGGTGAAAACGCTTCCCACCCCCTCCTGGCTCGTCACCTCGATGTATCCCCCGTGATCCTTGACGGTGCTCGAGACAATGGCCAATCCCAGGCCCGTACCACTTTTGCCCATGGCTTTTTTCGTGAAGAACGGCTCGAAAATCCGCTCCAGATCCTCAGGCGCAATCCCCTGGCCGGTGTCGGATACGGACAGGACGACATAATCCCCCTCCTTCATCTCGCTGTACCCTTTGGCCTGTGTCTCCAGATAACAATTCTCCATTTTTACAACGACTTCTCCCGGCCCCGAAATCGCCTCGGCAGCGTTCGGAACCAGGTTCATCAATGCCTTCGACAGGTGGGTGGGCGATCCCTTCACATTCATCAGGTCACTGGATATATCCGTCCGGAAGGATACCTGGGGATGATCATGCCTCAGCCCGGCAAAATCGGGACTATTGAAATAGACGGAGGCCAGATCGCGCAGATTGAAGACTTCGGATACCGAGACCCCCCTTCTAGCCAGGGTCAGCAGGTCCTGGATCATCGCAGCGCCACGGACACCGGACTGATGAATATTGACGGCATAACGCCTCAGGGGATTTCCCTCCGGAATCTCCAGCATCATCATCTCGGCATAACCGACCAGTACGCCCAGGACATTATTCAGGTCGTGAGCCACTCCACCCGCCATTGTGCCAAGAAATTCCATTTTTTCCGCCCTTCTCAGCCGCTCCTCCATCCGCGTCCGTTCCGTATTGTTACGGATGCATTCAATGGCGGCTATGACGCAACCCTGAGAATCCCGAAGCACAGATGCTGTAGCCGATATGTGAACATCGCCGGGGGGAAGGTTGGGAGCGTAGGCTTCGCCGAATATGATATCCCCTTTCCGCTGGATGGTTGTATAGTGCACCGCTATCTCTTCATCCTGCGAAAGGGCGAGATCGATCAGGATGGGTCTCCGGTCTCCGTAAAAAGGGAGGGCATATTCCCGGTCCGCCTTGCCGAGCATATCCTCTTTTCCAATCCCTGTCATGAATTCCATCGCCCGGTTCCAGGCAATCACCCGGCCGCTCCTGTCAACGACCAGGGTCGCATCGGGCAGGAATTCTATGATATCCAGAAGCCTTTGCCGGGATTCCTGCAGCGTTTCCTCCCATCTCCTTCTCTCAGAAATATCTTCAATCGATGCATCATAGCAGTTGATTCCTCCGCTGTTTTTCGCCGTCCCCGCGTTGATGGACACCCAGATTTTTGTTCCTTTTCCCGTATAAACTTCGGTCTCGAAGCCCCTGATTTCGCCTTCTTCAAGAAGAAATTTGAGAATCTTTTGCCCATCATCGGGATGCACCAGGCGAATCGATGAGACATCCGGAACAGCGGCCAGAAAATCCGTCGGCGTTTGAAATCCCATCATCTGCGCGAGAGCCGGATTTGCCGTTACCATGCGACCGTCCGGAGAAATCTGGCAGATTCCCTCGAGGGCGTTATTAAAAATGGAGCGATACCGGTTTTCACTCCGGCGCAGGCTCCGTTCAGCCTGCCAGAATTTCGAGAGATTAAGAAGAGAAAAATTGGCTGCAACCGTCAGCAGGGGGACGAGGGGAGAAACGACCATGCCGCCGATGCGAAAGGCGAAACACGAAAGAGCGCTCAATCCGATCAGGGCGGTAAGAGCGAAGAGAAGACTTCCCCTCGCGCTGGTTTTTGCAAAGAGGACCGTCGATAAGACCCCGGCCAGGAGAATGACAAAAAATTCGAAGCCGGAAATCCAGGGAGGGCTTTTGATGAAGTACGACTGGAGAATGTTCTGGGCCGCAGTGGCGTGGATTTCCACACCCGGGAGATACGAATGGACAGGCGTGATGGTTCGCTCTCCAAGGCCGGTGGCGGATGTGCCTACAAAGACGATCTTTCCCTTCAGAGAGATGCCCGTCGGGCGGCCGGACAGCAGGTCCGAAGCGGAAAGATGAGGGCAGACCTTTTCCTGATCGCGAAAATGGATCAGCATGTTACCGCGCCCATCCACGGGAATTGCCCTGTCTCCCAGGAGAATTTCGCAGGGCGTTCCCGTGGAAGTCAATTTTACAAACACCTGACGAAGCTTCATGTGCTTCATGATGGCAGCCAGGACGAGACTGGGGAAATACTCCTCACCGGAAAAGCCGGATTCGCATCGTATCATCAAGGGAATACGACGCATCAGCCCGTCGATGTCGAAAGAGGCATTGATAAAGCCGATGGACGAAGCGGCGGCATCAAAAATCGGCAGATTGCAGACGGCCCCGGAAGCCTTGTAAAAGGGCCTGTTTTCCGGCTTGATGTCTGCATCACCAATCAGAACAACGGAAATCGGGTGAGACACGCATTCTCCGGGGCTGAAGGCTTCACTCTGAAATAAAAATTTTCTTGCAAGGACAAAAGGACCGGAATGAAGGGTTTCCGCCAGCACGGTGTCGTTGTTCATGACGGCGGGCGGGACATGGTCCATGCGGGGAGAGGCGCCGTATGTCTCCTTGATATCCTGAAGAACAGAGGCTAATGATGTCCGATCCGGTTCGGCAAACAAAAGATCCACCCCGACGGCGGAAGGACCCTGCACGTTGATTTCTCTGAACAGGAGCGCAACACGATGACGGGGCCAGGGCCACTGCCCGAACTCTTGGAGGCTGCGTTCATCGATATCGACAATCACAATATCCGCAGAAGGTTTATCAACCGGGTTTTCACGAAGGACCGCATCGTAAAACCGAAGTTCAAGAAAGCGGAGAAAAGGGGGATCCAGGAGGTAGAGAAGGGAAAACAGGGCCGTCACGATGAGGCCATAACAGAGCAATCGTTTATGATCCGGCCAGACGTTTTTGGAAATCGGCCTCAATCTTTTCATCGATTTTTTGTTCCCGGTTTTTTCAGTCCTGTGTGTTGTGCAGCTTTAAGACTCCACTTTTCCAATTCCGTATCAAAGCGCCCCTTGACGGCACCCGGATCGACTCCTCTTTGGACAGCGCAGACGGCCTTTTTACCGCCAGCTTGCCGCCACCTTTGATCTGGAATCGGAATATCTTTTTAAATACAGGCAAGCAAAAAACATACGGGGAAAATCACTTTGTCGGCAAAGGACAACTTCAAACTGCCGATTGACTGATTCGGGAACTTTCTCCATGGTTCTGGTCAGAGGAGCTTCTGTTCCGTACAACGAGGTCCCGTCTGCAACCTCGTTGCGCACTGCTGCCGGTTTTTATATCCATTATCGGCCCGGCGCGTTAAAACTTTAATGGCTTCACATGTAAAGAGAAAAAAATCATCCCTGTTGAGTCCTTACCTGGTTATCTACGACTCCGTTTCCAGGTCAAAGAAATATCCTTGACGCAGAAGAAGGCTGGCCATGAGCTAGAAAAAACCGCCGCTACCGGGGGCGCCACCATCCTGACGCCGGCCTTGCTGGGCACTCCGTTTTGTTCAGAGCTTCCTTGCCGAAATCGAAGTGCTTAAGGCCGACACGTACCCGATGAGGAATTGATTCTGTTTGCAGATATAAAAAAAGGGGGCGGTCAGGATCACATCCTTGCCGTCATAGATGCTCCAGGTAAAATTGATGAATGCCGAGTTATCGGAGATGGAGGCAAAATCGCCAAGAATTCCCGATGAGGTCAGAACCGTGAAGGTGTCGCCGTCAGAAATCATCGCATTCGACAGGGCATAAATCGCAAGAGCGCCGCCCACCTGGAAATCGCTGCCCGCCCCGAAGGTCATCTGCCCGGCATTGGAAAACACTCCCGCCGTGGTGAAGTCCCGCCCGTTCTTGATGGTAAAGTCTCCGGCCGCCGCATTGGTTGCAAAGCCCTTCTGGGCATCCGTATTGTCGGCATAGCGGAGAACGGCGGATGACGCCCATCCATCACGATTGTCGCTGCGTTGGTCACGATATCCGCCGTAGAAACGGGAAGTTTGATGGTGCCGACCGCGTAGTATGTGCCGCCGGTCAGCGTGCCGCTCCCGTAGTTTTTCAATCCATCCAACACAGCCAGCGTTGCACCGCTATCGGCGCGGAGGGTTCCCTGGTTGTCAAGCAACATGGCGTTGGGGTTGATGTACAGAGGGGCGGCAGTATTGTTGACCACAATGGTTTCTTTGTTGACGCCCCCCATGTTGTTCAGACCGATCCAGCTGGAGCCAAGGATCGTATGATCCGTATCGTTGGTGAGAATGAAATTGCCGTCGGAAGAGCTGATCCGGCTTCGTTGAGCCGAATTGCCCGGATTCATAACCAGTGTCCCCGAACCGGTGAGGGTCACACTTGCGCTGTCGACAAAGAAACGGGTTCAATCACCGCAATGTGCTGCCGGTTGATGTACAATATACTCCGGTCCGTGCCATTCGCTGCCCCGCTTGATCAGGATACTCCTCACTTCCTTTTCTTCCGGAGACGACTGGCGGCCGATATAATAAACCTCCTTCAGCAGCGGGTAAGCCCCCCTGCGTTTTCGATCTTACCGAAAAAAACCTGACCGTTAGCCATGAATACAGCCTGGTACTCCGTGGTGAAATTCAGCTTCTCCTCCTTACCCTGTTCTCACAAGCGGAAAGGAGAAAAGGGGAGGCGCAGACGAAGAAGAACAGAAACTTGAACAACAGGGAACGACGAGCCTTTGGCATTTTGGAAAACCTCCTTAGTGAAACCTCGGGGTGCATGGATCTCTGCATCTCGCTGTCGGTTAAGAAGCCGGCTCGGCGGCCTTCTCCGCCGCACAGAAGACAGAACCGGATACCGCAGATTAACTATGAAAAAAAATCAAGACACAACTTTCAGGGATTGTCAATTCAGTTAATACCTTATTTTTACTGTGAGATATCGGGATTTTGGTCTAGGAAGAAATGACGCCGTCGTTCAGATATGGCCTAGGGAAAGCGCTGAAATCTCGCCCGGATGCCTTGGTCATGCTTACCCGAAAGAGACGGGAGAAGGAGCACTGAACTAACCCATCCGCTTTTCCAGGGACAGGCCTGCGGACCATCTGCGGATTCGGAGCACCTCTTTTTCCGGAAGGTCAAGAGAAAGAAGAAAGGCATGATGCGCCTGCGGCTCGCGTTCTTCGAAGGCCCTGTGAAACCGCTGCATCGCCGCATCATCCATTCCTGCGGCCTTCAGCATCCCGACAAAGAGGTTCTTATCAACGGAGGAAGGGATGTCTTCTGGTGCACGGACTTTCAGCATACCGGCCAGCATGCGCCTCTTGGTCTGGAACTCCTGGATCTCCCCGCTTAGAGCCGAAAGGCGCCGAAGAAGAATCTCCGTTGTGTCGCCCTTCCGGGAAGAGATGATCTTCCGTATATCCTCCAGGCTTAAACCAGCCTCCCGGAAGGAACAGATCGCCGACAAACGATCCCGGTCGGAATCGGAGTAAAGACGGTATCCCTTTTCGGATCGTGCCGAGGGGGAAAGGAGTCCGACCTGGTCATAGTAAAGCAGGGTGCTGCGGGATAGGCCAAAAATTCCAGCAAGTTCACGAATCAGGTACATGGGCCCTCATCAAGGGTTCCGCCCCGGTCCGGCAACGGACCGGGGCGGGTAACTCCGGGTTACATGTTTCGGATATCAGCAATCTGCTCCGGCGAAGCGCCGAGCCATTCCAGGAACCCCTGATGGCCGTCGGGGTTCTCTTCTTCAAAGAGGCGGTGCCACTTCCGCATCGCCTGTTCGTCAAGCCCTACCGCTCGGAAGCGGTCTATCCATTCCGCTATCGTTACAGCTCCCTTCATCTTTTCCATCCTCCATGACAATATTTCTTCCGGCCGGAGAGAAGGGTATCCTAAACTGTAAAGCGATAGACAGGTCAAGCATTTTTGAGCATATTTTTTAAAAAAGCATGATCTCCGCAGGGATACCCCCTTTCCGGCGGATCTTCATCAAAAGGTGAAGCTCAGGGTCACACCACCGTAAAGGAAGGAGCTGTCGCGGTCGGACGGTTTTTCACCCCGTATCCCCCTCCCCTTCATTTCGTCCTCCGCATCGCCCGAAAGGGGAAAGACATAGGAAATCATCGGTGTTACCATGACATACTCCGTCGCCTTGACGGGCAGGCTGGCGGTTAAGGTCCCGTCATGCAGGTTGCTGAATTTGCCCCTGGTGGGTTCGGCATCTCCGTTATATTCGGGATAGGTCTCCTCATCTTCACTATGCAGGTAACTGGCCGAGGCCGCAAGTTTCAACGAGACTCGATTGTTCAGCTCGATGGTATGGGAGATTCCCAGCAGGAAATACCACTGGTGGTAATAGCTGATTTCCTTATAGACCGTCAACGTCGGCGAAAGGAGCGTATTCAGACCCGCGGAAACGTAAATCTCCTGGGAATCATGAACATCCGTCCCATTCTCATTGGACCCGGCAAGAGCGTAGTAGATGTAACCTCCGCCAAGATTGAAGAGTCCGAGATTCTTTGAATAGGACAGGGTCACATCTGTTTCCGTCCAGTTTGTGCTGTCATCGTCGGAGTTTGCCACATAGGGGTCCGTGTCCAGGTTCCCCCAGACATTAACGGAAAACCCCTTGTAGCCGATGGTCATGGACGGCTGAACGACGATGCTGTCCCGGCTGAGTTCCTGCCCCCGCCAGACATACCTGGACAATGCCGACAGGGAAAAATCGCCCGTAGGCTTTTCCTCCTCGGCATAGAGCGGCGCCGCGGGGAGTAAGAAAAGACTGGACATCAACAAGCTGATCACGAAGAATCCTCTGACTGTTAAAAACGTTTTCATGATGCCTCCTCCAGAATATTTCTTGATTCTTGTATCTGAGCATGGTTCCGGAAACCGTTACTCCCTATTCAGCGAATGTCGTGCCTTAAAGATAAGATATTGACATCATTATTTTTATTTACACGGCAGCACCATTGCAGGCCCATAAAGGAACAAAATTGGGACAATTCCGGGACTACCCTCCACAATATTGTAGGGTTGAACGCCGGCGGTCCGGGATGTGTCGTCAGGAAGAAGAAAAAAGTTGTGGACAGGATGGCCGGCAGGATGGGATGACTGCGGCGAAACGAAGGAGAAACGAAGAGGAAGATTCTGTAGCTGGTCAGGACGGAATTACTCCAGGTTGGACACCCGTCCGCAGGGCGCTGAACGCCAGACTCCTTTTGCGATGGGAATCGGATGGACACTCGGTGCGGTTTTTAACGGCGAGGAGACACAGTGGTGTCGATGTCTGCGGCCATCCCCGGCCCTTCAAAGATACCTGGGCCGTTCTCCCCTATCCGGGATTATCGGACGGTCACTTCAACCCTTCGATTGCGAGGCTCCGCCACCCCGTCCGGGGTTTTAATCAGGGGATCGGCTTCTCCGTGATAACCGACCTCGATGATGGAGGGATTTACGCTCTTTGAAACGAGAATTTTTTTGATCTTCAAGGCCCGACGGCGGGAAAGGGCAACATTATAACTCTTTTCACCCGTTCTATCCGTATGGCCGATGACGCTGATGTCCTGCGACTGCCTGTCACCGATGGCCGCATGGACAGAGGAAAGCATTGTTTGCGACGCCTCCGTCAGTTCGATGGAATCGTTTTTAAAACAAAGGATAAAGGTAACCGGCTTTTTCGGCAGTGCGGCAAGAGCGTCCCCGAATACCTTGTTTATATCCCCCTCGGCCAGGAGGGCCTGCGTTGAAATGGCGCTGGTCCCATCCTTGGCCTCCGCCATCTGCCCGGCTTGATTTATTTTCTGGGAACCGCCTCTATTTCTGACGGTGACTTCTCCAACCTTTCCGTCCGGGTCGTGCACAAGAACCACTTGAGTTCTGCCTGCATCAGGAACAGGAACAGTCTCTGTTTTGACCTCCGGAGCCACGCAGGCCCCCATGAAGAAAAGCATGCCCCATGAAGCTGCCTTCATTGCCGCGCGTTTCATTCTTCTTCCCCCCCGCCTTCGACCTTCACCAGGAACTTGGTTCCGCGAATTCCGATGGTGGCCGAGGGTGTTTCAAAACGCACCGATTTAGGGGAAAGCCTGGCGATGACGCCGGAGACGTAGGCGGCAGTGCCCTTGAACATCCGGGTCACGATTGAAAGTTTTCCCCGGGAGGGTTCAAAATGAAATTCTTCAATCAGCAGTTCGCTGCGGGGTCCGAGGGAAAGGATGGTGTTGTCCTTAAAAATGATCCCCAGCGTTCCATCTCGACCGGTTCGAAGCAGGTCGCCGGAAAAAATCCGCTCGCTTTTCTTTACCGGAAACGTCATCTGCTGCCGGACAATGAACGCGGTCCCCGAAAAATTTTTAACGATTGCCGCTTCTTCATTCGATGCGGCAACGGCATTTGCGCCAAGACATAACATCAAGCAAAGTACGCCAAAAAAGTGCTTCATAATTCTGCTCTCCCTAAAATCCCTGCAATCCTTGAAAAGATCCCTGCGGTTTTGAGAAGTCGGATAAGAACAGCGGATTAACTCGGCAAATCGAAGACGTCATCAGGAAGCAGAAGGATTCCATATCGCTGTCGATCCTTATCTCCCTCCGGAGGAAGGATCATTGTTCAAAAAAAATCTGTATCACCAGGATTCTAAATGCTTATTTCATACCAACGATGGATAAACGACCCACATCGCTTTTGTACCCCGAAACTTTCAAGGCGGCAACGAGGCTCCTTCCCGGGATAGAGCCTTCCCAAGGTATCGCTTGCAAAAGCATCAGGTGGCGTATAGACTTTTTCTCAAGAAACGACAAAAGGTCACCCTATCGTATGACAGCACGGGAATTTATTGAAACTACAGAAGAAAAGAGGCTTGCCCCCTACGCCACAAAAAGCGCGTACAGCATTGGTCGAACGCTGCACGGCAATGAGCCCGACGACTATCGCACCTGTTTTCAGCGGGACCGGGATCGTATTCTTTACTCGAAGGTATTTAAGGATCTTCAGCACAAAACGCAGGTTTTTCTGATCAACGAAGGTGATTTTTACCGGACGCGCCTGACCCACACGCTGGAAGTAGCCCAGCACGCCCGGACCTTCGCCCGGGCCCTGCGGCTCAATGAAGACCTCTGTGAGGCCATAGCCCTTGCCCACGATCTCGGTCACCCTCCCTTCGGCCATGCCGGAGAGGAGACCCTCAACGAGCTCCTGAAGGACGACGGGGGGTTCGAACACAATCTCCAAAGTCTGCGGGTCGTGGATCTTCTGGAAAAGCGCTATCAGCGCTACGACGGCCTGAACCTCTGCTTCGAAACCCGAGAGGGAATCGCCCGTCATAACACGACTCACGATCACCCCGACGCCCCTTCGGAATTTCACCGCTTCCCCAGATCATCCCTGGAAACACAGGTCGTCAATATCGCCGATCCCCTGGCCTACTGCGCCCACGACCTCGAAGACGCCCTCAATGCCGGCTATCTGCGCCTCAAGGATCTGCGCAACATGGACAACCCCTTGGTGATGCGCGTTTTTGAACTCTGCCGCTCAAGATACCCGGATATTCTCAAAGCCGATACCATCCTCCAGTCCCGGATCCTTGTCCGCACCCTGATTGAAGAGGCCAACATTGCCGTCATTCGGCAGACTTCTCAAAATATCGAGCAGCACAGGATTTCATCCGTTGAAGAGGCCAGAAATTTCCCGGAAGATATTGTCGCCGCCCCTGCCGGAGTCTGGGAAAACTTTGATGCCCTCAAGAGCTATCTCTTTGAAAATGTCTATCGGAAACCGCAGGTGTGCATCATGAATGAAAAGGGCAAACTCATCATCCGGCGGATTTTCCGCCACCTGGAACGATGCCCGGAAATGCTGCCCCAGACATTCAAAATCCGCTTTGACGAGGCGCCGGACTCCTCGGGAAAACGGAGAATCCTGGCGGATTACATCTCGGGCATGACGGACCGCTATGTCATGGACCTTCACATGATGATGTTTGAGCCTTATGAAAAGGTCATGTTTGAATTTCGGGAATGACGATGAACAGGATGGTGTTGAATCTCTTTGAAGGGGTCCCCGGCAGCCTCGAGGAAGAGCAATTCACAAGCCTGCTGAACATGCCCGGCATGAGAATAGAGCGGATCATTTCCCGGGGGCAGGCCTCTCCCCCCGGGTTCCAGTACGATTCGGAGGAGCAGGAATGGGTCCTGCTCCTCCGGGGCAATGCCTGTCTGAGCTTTTCCGGACCGGACGACCTCGTGACCCTGAAACCAGGCGATTCGCTCCTGATCCCGGCGAATACCCGGCACCGGGTGGAGTGGACCGACCCGGAACAGGAGACGATCTGGCTGGCTGTCTTTTTTCCGGCTAGCTTTCCTGCTGAATAGCGGAAAGCCGCCAGGGGTTGTTTCCCGTCGGCCGGGAAAATGTCCAGAACTCCACAAATTTCACCGGGTCCTTCCGGCTCCCGGCCAGCACCTCGCCGGAGATCTCGTCCACCGTGTAATCCAGAAGATTTGCATAAAATCTGACCGTAATGAAATCCCTGCCGCCCTCCTGCCAGGATTCCGTAATCTCCACGGAACGGACCGCGATGTTGTCGAGCTTGTTGATCCTGTTTTTCGCCCGAAGCTCATCAGCGTCCTGCTGAATCGTTTTGTACATGTCATCGGTCAGCAAGTTCCGGACACCGGACATATCCCGGTTTGCCCAGGCTCCCTGGATCGAAAAAAAATTATCCAGAACGGAATCCTTGAAGCGCTTCTCATCGAAGGAATGATCTTCCCGCCGAATGGCGCTCAGTCCGTCACCGGCTTCATAACCGGCTGGGGGAATGTCCCGGATCGGCGGGGCATAGGAGTCCGTATTGAAAGCGTCCCTGTTGTCCGGGCTGCCGTAGGCCATCGGGGTATCCGTGGCGGTCGCCGCCTGCCGCCGCCTCTTGATAAACCAGTAGATCCCGTAGAGAAGAGCCCCCAGCAGCAGAATATCCATCAGGCCGATCCCGCCGCCAAAGCCGCCCGCGCCATGGCCGAAACCAAGACTGCTGAAAAGAAGCGCCCCGGCCATTCCGCCAAGAAGGCCGCCGGCCATGCTTCTCATGAAACCGCCCGGCTGAGACTGCGGGGCCGCGTAGGGAGACGGACGGGAAGGCGTGTTGTAAGAGCGGGACGGAGAGCTTGGAGAACTGCTGAAGGAGCGGGACCCCCGGCTGCCGAAAGACCGTCCTCCACCGACGCGCGCCTCGGCAATCGACGACAGAAGATAAAACAGCGCAAAAAACAGGGCAAAAGCGATCATCCCCATTTTACCCTTACTGCAAACGTTCATGTGACCCCTCCTTATTGTTTTCAATTGGAAATCTTTCTCAAGATGTACTGCATATTATGTACTCATGGGCCTTGTCAATGTCTTTTCATGGCGGAACGCCTCTCGAGCAGCTGCAGCCGACGCTTGAAGGCCCACCTTGACCCTTCGATCCTACCGGTGTCTCAGGTCATCGCGGGCTTCCTTCAAAGGCGGCCATAGATCTCCGTCAGTTCACGAAGCCGCTCCATAATGGGCGGTCCGAGCTCTTCCGGCTGAACGCGCCACTGCCAGTTCCCATGAACCGTTCCCGGGCGGTTCATTCGTGCGGTTTCATCAAGCCCGAGGACATCCTGCAGGGGAAAAACCGCCAGCCTTGCCGCGCTCATCATGGCCAGTCGGATCAAATCCCAGGGCACCCTCGAGGCGGATGTGCGACTCCCCAGATAGCGGTAAAGCCGCTTCCTGTCCTGACGCGTCGCTTCCCGGCAGAACCAGCCCCGAACCGTGTTGAGATCATGCGTTCCCGTATAGACAACGGTATTTTCAGAAATGTTGTGGGGCGCGCAGGGGTGCTCGGGCAGCGAATCGCCAAAGGCGAACAGCAGGGGGCGCATTCCTGGAATATCGTAGCGATCCATGATTTTCCAAACCTCTGCGGATTCCGCCCCCAGATCCTCGGCAATGATCGGCAGACAGGGGAAGTCGGAATAGAGCTGCCGGAAAAAATCATCGGCCGGCGCTTTCTTCCACTGGCCGCTTTCCGCCGTTACGGCTCCGGCCGGCACCTCCCAATAGGCGACAAACCCCCGGAAATGATCGATTCTCAGCCAATCATAGTTCCGGAACGCCTGGCAAAAACGCTCCCTCCACCAGCAATAGCCGCTTTCTTTCAAGACATCCCAGCGGTAAACGGGATTCCCCCAGAGCTGCCCTGTTTTGCAGAAGAGGTCTGGGGGTACGCCGCCCACCGTCACAGGCTTTTTGTCCTTCCCGAGGAAAAAGAGTTCCGGATTCGCCCAGACATCGGCACTGTCATAGGCCACGTAGATGGGCAGGTCGCCGATGACATGAATTCCCTTCTGACGGCAGTACTCCCTGAGGGACGACCACTGCCGGTCAAAGATATATTGAACAAATTTTTCCCTGGCCAGGGGAAGGGCCAACTTCCGGCGCATCCTGGAGAGCGCCGCCGGTTTTCGATCCCGAAGTTCCGGCGGCCACATCGCCCAGGTCCCGAAGGGAAATTCCCCTTTCAGCGCAGCAAAAAGGGCATAATCTTCGAGCCAGGAGGCCTGCTGTTCCGTGAAGTCGATCCAGCTTCCGCGCCGCTGCCGCCCCCTGCCCCGAAAGCGCTCAAAGGCCAGTGACAGGAGCTTTTCTTTGCAGGCTGCCGCCCTGCCGTAATCGACAACGTTCCCGGGAGAAGCCGGCATCTCCTCAAGCTCCACCCGGTGCAGCAGACCCTCACGGCAGAGGAGCTCCGGGCTGATCAGCAGAGGATTTCCGGCAAAGGCGGAAAAGCTGCTGTACGGGGAATGGCCGGAGCTGCCGAGCGTGGGCGAGAGGGGCAGAATCTCCCAGAATCTCTGACCGGCATCGGCCAGAAAATCGGCAAAACGGCAGGCCCCTGGCCCGAGATCGCCGACGCCGTAAGGCGAAGGCAAAGACGCCACAGGCAGCAGGATGCCGCTCCCCCTTGCGTTTATCATATCGATCCTCTCCTCCGCCGCCTTTCCACTCGATCCTTTTTTATCTAATGGCTTTTTCCCCTCTTCGTCAATACCCAACTCCCCTATCCTTTCCCGAATGGAATGTAAAGGGGGCTTCCATAACAAATGGTCATTTGACTTCCGCAATCAGGTTCCATATCATATTGGATGTTTCCAGGAACAGACATTTTCAATGCAGTGAAACGATTCAAAACGTCCTCCCCGGCAAGGGCAGGCGGTTTTGAGAAAGGTTCCGATGGCCCCGCACAGCATCATCTATTTCGACAATGCCGCCACATCCTGGCCCAAACCGGCGGAAACCCTCAGGGCCATGGAGCACTACCTCCTCAATATCGGGGCGAATCCGGGCCGTTCGGGACACCGGCTCTCTCTGGACGCGGCACGGATCATCATGGATGCCCGGGCAGGCGTGGCGGAGCTTTTCGGTATTGAAGATGCCTTGCAGGTGGTGTTTACAAAAAATGCCACGGAGTCGCTGAACCTGGCGATCCGGGGACTGCTTCAACCAGGCGACCACGCCATCACATCCAGCATGGAACACAACTCCGTCATGAGGCCGCTGCGGGCTCTCGAAAGGGAGGGAGTGGAACTGACCATCCTTGCCTGCTCACCCTCGGGCGAGCTGGACCCGGCGGACCTATCCCGAGGCATACGCCCCAACACCCGCGCCATTTATCTGACATCTGCCTCCAACGTCACCGGGACGCTCATGCCCTTAAAGGAAGTCGGTGTGATCGCCCACGACCACGGTTTGATCTTTTGTGTCGACGCCGCCCAGACAGCGGGATCCTATCCCATCGATGTGGAGGACCTGGGCATTGACCTCCTCGCTTTCACGGGGCACAAATCCCTGTACGGTCCGCAGGGTACCGGCGGGCTCTATCTCCGGAAGGGACTGGAAGAAAAGATCCATCCACTCATGGCGGGTGGAACGGGAAGCCGTTCCGAGTTCGAGGAGCAGCCGGACTTTCTTCCCGACAAATACGAGTCCGGCACGCCCAATGCCGTCGGCCTGGCCGGCCTGGAAGCGGGAGTCCGTTTCGTTCTGAATCGCGGCGTACCGAAGATCCGGGCTGAGGAAATCCGGCTGGCGGAACGGCTGCTCCATGGCCTGAAGGAGATCCCGGGAGTCACCGTTTATGGACCGGATGATCCGTTTCGCCGGATTGCCGTCGTTTCCTTCACGATCCAGGGGCTCTCGCCGGCGGAAATCTCCCTCGCCCTGGACGAAGAGGAGAACATCATGTCCCGCCCCGGGCTCCAATGCGCACCGTCGGCCCATAAGACCATCGGAACCTTTCCCGTGGGAACCACCAGGTTCAGCCTCGGGGCCTTCAATACGGAGGACGAGGTGTCTGCCGCCCTGGAGGCCGTCGGCCGACTGGCAGCCGGTGTCCGGCGGAACACCTGAAAAGGAGATGGATAGCCCATGCCGGAAATGATTGATGCGCGGGGACTGGCCTGCCCGCAGCCTGTCATCCTCGCCAAAAAGGCCCTGGAGCACTCCGCGGAACTGACCATTCGGGTGGACAACATGGCCGCCGTGGAAAATGTGAAGCGCCTGGCAAAATCCCAGGGTTGCCGGGTAACCGTGACGGACGAGCAGGACCGAACATGGAGCCTTGCTCTGACCAGGGAGAGCGGCCTTGGCGCCGTGCAGGAACATGCAGCCCCCAAGGACATCCCAAACGGCGCGGCCCGGCAGGAAGCCGGTGATCCCTCAGTTTGCGCACCCTCTGTCATTCTGATTCCTTCCGAGACCATGGGACAGGGTGACGACGAACTGGGCCGACTCCTGATGCGGGGCTTTTTCCATACCCTGCAGGAGCTAGACACGCTTCCCGATAAAATCATCTTTTACAATTCCGGGGTCAAACTGACGGTGAACGGCTCCGATGTCCTTGAGGACATCAGAGAGCTGGCCCAAGCCGGGGTGGAAATGCTGGTCTGCGGAACCTGCTTGAACTTCTTCAATCTGACCGATCAGCTTGCCGTGGGAACGATTTCCAACATGTACGAAATCGCCGACACCCTCACCTCGGTGGGCCGCCTGATAAGGCCCTGAGCCTCAATACTCAACGCCTTTTTGCGCCGGTCGCCCCGACGCGAGGGCATGTTTGTGCGCCTCCATGACGGTAACCGTATCGGCCAGAGCCACAAACGAATCCGGGGCGTCACGCCCTGTCAGGACAATGATCTGGCGGGGGCCGGCCTGCCGGAGAACCTCAATCACCCCTTCCTCCGACAGAAGCTTCAGGGCCACGGCGTTGCAGATTTCATCGAGGATGACCAGATCGATCAACCCCGACCGGATCACTTCTTCAGCCAGCTGAAGCCCCCGATGCGCCGCCTCGCAGTGCTGGAAGAATGCGGGACCGTCCCCGGGCAGGACAAAACCGAGCCCCGTCTGGATCAGCTCCACCCCGGGAAGATGCCTTACGGCGGCCACTTCCCCGGTTTTTGAATCAGACTTGATGAACTGAACAATGCTCACTTTCATTCCGTGGCCGCTGGCCCGGATGGCCATCCCCAAGGCCGCCGTCGTTTTCCCCTTGCCGCTTCCCGTAAAAAGAAGAACCCTTGGCTTCTCGTCTTTCATCCCCTCTTCCCCCGATGCCCCCGGCAGAACCTTTCCCTCAAACCCGCCGCCTGTTCAGCAGGCCGCCTTGAATTCCGCTGCTTGCCCTCGCTGTCACCTTCTGTGAAATGACCCTTTCCCACCGGCCTCATCCGCCCTGCACCATAAGGAAGGATGCAGACCGCTTGAATATATGGTTGAAATCAATCTTTCAAGGAATTAATCTCTGCACCGTTACCCGATAGCCATCAGGCACCAATCTTGATAATGAAAAAATCCCAGGGACCGGGTCCGCCATCGGGCGGTTTGCGAGTCGGGGCTGCCCCGCAGCCCCTCGTCGAATCGCTTCGCGCCAACCGAGGCCGCCAGCCCCTATACGGCCTGGAAATTTCACCTGTTTGCCCCGGAGAACGGATATGCGCATCATGTCGTTTAATCTCTTGAAAACGTCCCTCTTCTGTTCGATAATCGAAATAATGGTCCTCTCCCTGTTCTGCTTTCCGGTGTTCGCGCAGCCGCCGGCGGATATCGATCAGAGGATAAGACAGCTTGAACAGCAGATGGAAGGAACAACAGACCTGAATAAGCTGATGGAGACATACCGCGAAACCTTGCAGCTTATGGGCGGGGCGAACCGGGCGGCCGCTGGAATGACGGGCACGAGCACCATGCCCATCCGGCCGGCTGAAACGCCGGAGGAAGAGGTCTTGCGCCGTCGCGAGGTCATCAACAGCCAGTTCCGCCAGATGAAAAGCAGGATGAGTCTTCTTCCTCCGGGAACAGAACAGCCTCAGCTTCCCGAGGCTGTTGCCGTGGAAGGGTATCTCGTCGTCCATGGCGGAGAAAAAGAGCTCTTCTCCAATGAAGTGCGGACAGACCTGTTTTACACAATCAAAGAGCGGTTTGTCGGCAACCTGATCATCGGGCACACCTACGATCCGGCAAGAGGAAGGTTCGACGGAAAAAAGGAGTACGAGATTCAATCTCTGTCAACGAAGATCGATGTGTCGGGCATGGGCGGCAAAAAGTGTGTGCGCAGGGGGCCATACTCACCATCTTCCTGCACGGGCTGGGCCCACTTCTCCGGCTATGAAATCTCCGGAAGCGAACGTTACCCGCAATTCCATTCCGGCGTAGTCAGTGCGGAAACGGAGGAAGATGGTCGGATCACCATCCTGGCCGAAGCGCCTGCGGTGATCTTCCTGGGAGATGATGGCCGGACGAATCTGAAAGCGGGATGCTCCCGTGCCGCGTGGACGCTCAGTCCGTCAGAATTTGGACAATGGCTTGAACAGGGTGAGCTTACGTTGCGCCGGGATATCGGAAGGCCGATGGGCCCCTCTCCCGGCTGCAGTCACGGTTCCACGATGACGCTGTATCTCAGGGTCACGGGGGAGCCCGCCGAGGAGTGCCAGGAGATGAAATCCGTGGAGCTCCTTGTTGTCAGCCCCAAGGACAAGGACAGGCATGTCTTCAGCGAACATTCCAACAGGCTGACCCTGGAACTTGAGGCGAAAACAGTGCCGGCGCACTATGCGGATTTCATTGAATGGACAATCCCGGAAATCGAAGGATCCCGCCGCACCGTTGTTCCTGCCTCGACGCTGCCGGCACCAAAAGGGCGAAAGTTCACCGTGGTCTATGAAGGGCTGCCCGAAGACAACAACGAATTCGGCAGAAAGATCGTCAAGGCGACCCTGAAAGTGGATTCGTGCAAAAAAGAGGAGACGCGGGAAGTGCAGATCTTCTATCCCAGGGATGAAAACAATAATCCGGCGGGGAAGCACCCCAACTGGTTTTATTACTGGAAACAGACGCCGGCGGCGAGACCGTTTGGGCAGAATGTCCGAATCGGATATCACTGCACAGGTATTCCCCATGAACAGTGCTCTTGCCGCCAGAGGGGGGTCATAGGCCAGTTCAATCCCTATTATTCCGGTTACAAAACCATCAACGTATGCAACCTGAAAACCAATACCTGGAATCCTAAAACATTCTATGCGGAGCTGCCGGCGGTCAAGCGCTCAAAACCGTCAACGCTTTCAGAGAGAAACTACTTCAGCTACACGCATATCGACACCTTCGCTGTCGCCGTTATGCATGAGTTTACCCATTTCAATCATTTCCACACCTTCTGGCCCGAAGGATGGAAAGAACACCAGGATCTCGACGGGGATGATCTTCCTGACAGACTTGAGCCGGAAATGGGTTTTCATCCCGGGAAAAAGCAGACGCACTGGGCGGGGGTCGATCTCAGCGATGACGAGGAATTCCTCACATTGGAAGCCACCTATGATTACCGCACCGGGACCTATGACAGGTACGACTGGGCGAAACCGGGCAAGAACTGGCCTGAGTGAATCAGACCTGGAACGGCCATTCCCGAAGGCGGAAGGCATAAGACATCGATCGTTGCCCCAATCCGGCTTCAATATGAAGGAGAAATCCGATGAAGAATCATACGCCCCCTCAGGGTCAACCCGGAACGAAGGAGCGGATCACCGTTCAAATCAACCTTGAATCCAGCCGTTCAATGCCCGGCCAGACTCAGGAGGCCGGGGGAGCGATGAAATTCTTGGCCCTGGTTTTAACCATCCTGCTGATGGGATGCGTCGGCATTCCCGAAAACGTGAAACCCGCTGAAAACTTCCAGTTGGATCGGTACCTGGGGACCTGGTATGAAATTGCACGGCTGGATCATCCCTTTGAGCGGGGGTTGACCAGGGTAACGGCAGAGTACAGCCTGCGCAATGACGGGGGGGTCAGGGTCTTAAACCGAGGGTACTCCGGGAGGGAGCATTCCTGGAAAGAAGCCGTGGGGAGGGCTTATTTCGTTAAGGGATCGGATCAAGGGTACCTGAAAGTTTCATTCTTTGGTCCCTTTTACGGCTCCTATATCATTTTTGACCTTGACCACGAACACTACCGATACGCCCTTGTAAGCGGTCCGGACAAATCGTATCTCTGGATCCTGGCCAGAACCCCGACGTTGAAGAAGGAGATCACAGAGGCCCTGGTCGCCAAAGCCTCGTCTGCGGGTTTTGATACCGGAAAGCTCATTTTTGTCGATCACCATTGATCTCTTTTCGGACAGCGGGGACCGGAAACGGTTGATGCGGACTCCGCCGGAGGGGAGGAGTCCCCCTTTTTCAGAAACAGATTGTGATGGGGGAACGTATGTGACCTGCGGCTAAACGGCCACATCGCCCTCTGGCCGCTTCGCCCTGAGCTTCGGGGTGCAAAATCGAATCTCATGCCGCGACTCGCAATCCGGGCAGAAATGCTCCACATGGATTTCAAGGCATTTGACGCCTTTGACTTTCCAGAGACGGCGCTGAAGGTCACCGCGGCACTCGCATTCGGACGGTGATACGACATCGAGGATGAGATGGTCGAAGGTGACCGCTTCGACGCTAAAGTTGAAAATGCCATCGTCTCGAAGCGATTTCAGCAGGTTCAGGATGAACTGATAGGTTTCCGGCGCCTTGCGGCTGGCCAGTTCATATCCGGCCGGGGTGGCCATACATGCCGGTGCGTGCCGTGCGTAGGTGAGTTCCGCCGTTAAACGATAAAGCGAGTCCGGGGAGATGCCGTTTCCCTTGAGGCCTGACTTGACAAAATAGTTGGCGATCCCGAGACTTCCAAGTTTATCCAGATTGTCCGCATCAAACAGCACCCGCGTCAAGGAGGATGGATGCGCTTCGTCCCGGTACAGCTGCCCGAGGGCCTGGCTGATATCGTCCACAATCTGTTGATTCAAACCGTACCGTCCCGCATACTCGATCAGAAGTTCCACAGAGCGCTCTTCTTCCGGCCGATCACCTTGATGATACGTTCCGTCTGAGAATTTGCCGGCGTCGTGAAAGAGACCAGCGAGTCTGCAGACTGCGGGATCAAGCCCTTCACTTCGGCCGAGCTTTTCGGCTAAATGCGCCACCCGCACAAGATGATGCCACAGACTGCCCTCTCCCTGGAGTTTTCCGCAGTATCCGGCCTCCTCTTTCCTGATATGATCCTGCAGGTCAGCCTCCAGCAATTGGATCTGGTCGTTTCCGCAAAGGCCTGGCTCCTTGAACGTTCCGCATCGCATGACTGTAATTAAAATTCCTTCCACTGAATGTGTCAATCGCACCAAACAGAACGGGTACAGTACTACATCTTTTTCCCGTTGGGGTAAAGACAAAAATGAAACATTTCTTTAATCAAATCAAATGATTATATTACACATAGCACAACGGGGATTCACCGTTATCCGAAAGGACGAAAAAAAGGAAGGATTCAGGAGGGAATCGTTACAACGATGCGGATGTTTATCGGGCCGAATGATCCGGGGACGGCCGAGCTCAACCGCCTATCTGGCTCATTTTGCGTAGGTTGTCCTTTCCCCAACCCTCATTCATGTGATGTTCGGAAGGCTTGAGGGAAATGGCTTGAATGAATAGTTTTTTAAGTTCCTCATCATCGGATTTATGTTCCAGGGCCGCTTTTAAATCGATTTCCCGCTTGTCGTACAGGCAGCCCCGCAGCTTTCCTTCGGCTGTGAGTCGCAAACGGTTGCATTCGGAACAGAATTTATGGCTCATGGGCGTAATGAAGCCGATCGTACCCTGACCACCGGCCAGCTTGAAATACACGGCCGGGCCGCTTCCCTTACTGATCTTCGTCGGAGTCAGTTCGTATCTCCGGGCAATCTTCTCCCGGATCTCTTCGGAAGAAATCATGCGGTCCCTGTTCCAGAACAAAACATCTCCGATCGGCATGAACTCGATGAAACGGATATGCAGAGGAAAATCATAGGCCAGCTTCGCAAAATCCAGCAGCTCATCATCATTGAATCCCTTGATGGCCACCGTATTGATTTTCACCGGCTCCAGGCCCAAATCCAGGGCTTTGAAAATCGCCCTTTTGACTTCTGTTCGATGATTGCGCCGTGTGATGAATTCAAATTTTTCCGCAACCATCGTATCCAGGCTGAAATTGGCCCGATCCAGGCCCGCGGCTTTCAATTCTTCCGCCATACCGCAAAACAAAACTCCGTTGGTGGTAATGGCGATGTCGTCAATTTCCGGGATTTTGCGAATGCTGGCGATCAGTTGGGCAATGTGACTGCGTATGAGCGGCTCGCCGCCTGTGAGCCGGATTTTGCGGATGCCGATCCCGGCCCCTACCTTGACCAATCTCGCGATATCTTCCAAACTTAAAATTTTATCGTGTTCAAGCTTGGAAATGCCCTCTTCCGGCATACAGTACCTGCATCGCAAATTGCAACGGTCGGTCACGGAAATGCGCAGGTAGTTAATCTTCCTGTTATAAGAATCCAAGATGTTTACCACGTTCATTGACCAACCCTTCTCTATCGTATGTTTAAAGCACGGCAATACGTATGAGCCGACACGGCTGTTGACCTGTTGCTTATATAGTCAGAGCCATCTCCTATGTCAAGTTATGAATAACATAATTTATTGGGGAAGACGAAATAATTTCCATTCATGAAATGACAGAAAAAAGACCCTATCATTTCCAATCCTTTACCCGCCAATCCGACCGCATTTCAGACCGGGAGTATTGCCTGACCGGCGGCCGATGTGTCGGCCGGTTGGAAGAACCTGCTCCGGCGAAGAGTGTCCGCAAAGCAGAAACGGCTCAAGAAAGGGTGCGCCATTTTTCATCTTGACATTATGGGAGCCAGAACATAGTGTTAATTGAACCCTTTATACAGCCTGAGGCATTGCGGGCTTTCGAAACTTTATACGCTAAGGAGAGAACAACACCATGAGTTCGAAAATTATGTCTTACTCTTATGATGAATATTTTGAAATCGTAAGGTCCTTCCACGGTTCCCCCGCCCCCGGCGCCCTCATCGGAGGATTCATGGTGGATCTTGCGGTAAAAAATCTCCCCGAGGGGATCCTCTACGACGCCCTATGCGAAACGAAAACCTGCCTCCCAGATGCGATACAGCTTCTGACCCCCTGTACCATCGGCAACGGATGGCTCACGATCCTTCCCCTTGGGCGCTATGCACTCAGCCTTTATGACAAGTATACCGGGAAAGGGGTTCGGGTGTTTCTGGATGTGAATAAAATGGAACCTTGGCAGGAAGTTCGAAACTGGTTCATGAAGATGAAACCCAAGAAGGAACAGGATTCCGACAGGCTTTACAGAGAAATCCGGGAAGCCGGACAGGATCTGCTCAGCCTGCGGCGCATTCAGATCAAACCGGATTTCATCCAGGAAAAGAAAAAGGGGAAGGTTGCCCTGTGCCCTAAATGCGGCGAGTCCTATCCCGTCAGCGACGGGAACCTCTGCCTCGGCTGCCAGGGATCGGATCCCTATCTTTGATTATAACGGCCGCCCCGCCCCATGTCGTATGGGGCGGGGTGAACCTCCCCCCTTTTGATCATGAGAGATCAAAAGCCGCCAATCCCCGTCTCCCTTTGAGCTTCAGGATCACACGCCAACCGCCCTGACTGAAAAGCCAGGCCCACTGCCGGACAGGTCGAACGTCCACCCCGACCGAGTCAGGGTGTTTTTCCGGCCCGATATGCCTACAAAGACACATATCCCTTGACACCAACCTCTTCCTTCCGATACAGAAGAAGCAAAAAACGAAGGGTCCACTATCATGAGAGACAGGAACGGCAGCATCAGGAGATTTGAAGAAATGATCGATCGTGAGGCAGAAAGGCACCCCCACAACCAGCCTCTCCTTGAAGCTTTCCGCCCTTTGATTTTGACGAGAAACCACCTCCTGGAAGAATTGGAGTTGGAGGACAATGCCCCCTTTCAGATCGACGAGATCCGCTTCCAGGGGGGAGTCCCGGTCATCGAGCAGCTCCCTTTGCTTTTGGAAAGTGATCCCTGGGAGGATCTCGTCCGGTCCCTGATCCCCGCTTTTCAGAAGGGCTTTCCCGAGTTGAAGGAGGATCTGGAACGCCTTGGAAAGACCCTTTCGGAAGGGGTGCTTGCCCTTTCGGATTATTTCACGAGGAATCGTGACGAACAGCAGAACCTTCTCTCCGCCTGGGCCGACACCCTTTCAATTGCCGCGCCACGAATTGGTTTTATTCTGAATTCCGCCTCCAGAATTGTCCTGGAAAAAAGAGCCCTGAAGATCGCCGGGCGAATCCGGGAACTCAAATGGGAAAAAGGCTATTGCCCCATCTGCGGCTCTTTCCCCTCTCTGGCCGTCATTGGAGAAAAGATCGGCGAACGGCGGCTCCACTGCTCCCGCTGCGGCCACCTCTGGCGTTTCAGCCGTGTGATCTGCCCTTATTGCGAACATGAAGGACAGGAGGGGATGGACTTTTTCGTGATCGAAGAAAGACCTCAAGAAGCGGCCTTCACATGCGATTCCTGTCAACGTTATCTTGTTACCCTGTACCGGGTCAGTGATCTAAATGACCGCGACCTGGATGTTTCAGCCCTTGGCCTCACCCATATCGACGTGATCATGCAGGAAAAGAATTTTGCCCCCATGACCGTCACCGACTGGAATGTTTTTTAGAACCGCTCTGTACAGGATTCCCGGTTAATGCCGGGACTCTCCGCCCACCCTGTTGACGGTAACAGATCTCAGCGGAATTTCTTCAAAATACACAGGAACGAACGCCCTCATTTTTTTTCACAAACATCGAGTAACCGTTCCAGAAATCCTCCTTCCGTCATCTCTCTTGTATTGTATTTTTTATAACATATGAATTTCCATGACAAAATGTGAGTTTTTTCCTTGACGCTGGAAGGAAAAAAACATAGGTATACCACGCGTGACATAGGTCAATTTTGGCATATTCATAAGGAGGTAGACATGGACATCACAAGGAGAGGTTTCTTACACTTGTCCGGCGCTGTAGGATCAGGCATTGCCTTATCCACCCTGGGCATCAACCTGAAACCCACCAGAGCTTACGCAGATGAGCTCAACAAGATGAACCGGGTCAAAGCGGCGAAACAGGTGACAACGATCTGCTGTTACTGTTCCGTCGGCTGCGGCCTTGTCTGCAGTGTAGACAAGATGACCGGAAAAATTTTCAACATTGAAGGGGACGCCGACCACCCTATCAACGAAGGGTCCCTGTGCGCCAAGGGTGCGGGGTTCTTCGACCTTACCGAGGCGAACAAACACCGCCTCACAAAAGTCCTGTACCGGGCTCCCATGAGCGACAAATGGGAAGAGAAGGATTGGGACTGGACGCTCAAACGGATCGCCCGCCTGGTGAAGGACACCCGGGATGCAGGGTTTGTCAAAACCAACGCCAAGGGCGAAGTTGTCAACCGCTGTGAAAACATCGGCCATCTGGGCAGCTCCAACGTGGACAATGAGGAATGCTGGCTCATGAGCGTCAAGTGCAGGGCGCTTGGGTTTGTCTACATCGACCACCAGGCCAGGATCTGACACAGTCCATCGGTAGCGGCTCTGGGAGAGTCGTTCGGACGCGGTTCCATGACGAACCATTATTGTGACATCAAGAACAGCGACTGCATCCTGATCATGGGAAGCAACGCTGCGGAGCATCACCCCATCGCTTTCAAGTGGATCCTCCGGGCCAGGGAACTGAACGGAGCAAAAATCATCCACGTCGATCCCCGTTACACCCGGACATCGGCCCGCTGCGATTACCATGTCCCCCTTCGTTCCGGGACGGACATCGCCTTCCTGGGTGGGATGATCCATTACATCATTGAAAACAATAAATATTTTAAAGATTATGTCGTCAATTACACCAACGCTCCCTTCATCGTAGGACCCGATTTCAATTTCCAGGACGGTCTCTTTTCCGGCTACGATCCGGAAAAGCGGAAGTACAGCAAGGACACCTGGGTTCTCGAAAAGGACGAAAACGGCATTCCCAAGCGGGATATGACCCTGAGCAATCCACGCTGTGTCTTTCAGATGCTGAAGGCGCACTACTCGCGCTACACCCTGGACAAGGTCTCCAGCATCACCGGAGTTTCCAGGGAAAATCTGCTCAAGGTTTACTCCGAGTACAGCGCGACGGGCGTCCCGGACAAGGCGGGCACGGAATGTTACGCCCTGGGCTGGACCCACCATACCGTTGGAAGCCAGAACATCCGGACCATGGCCATCATCCAGCTCCTGCTGGGAAACATGGGGATCGCCGGCGGCGGCATCAACGCCCTCCGCGGAGAGCCGAACGTCCAGGGATCAACGGACCACTGCATCCTTTACGGCAATCTGCCCGGTTATCTGAAGATGCATGTGGCGTCTCTGGATACGCTGGAGAAATATCTCCATAAGTACACCCCGGAGTCGAAAGACCCGCAGTCGGCCAACTATTATTCGAACTATCCGAAGTTTCACGTCAGCTTTCTCAAGGCCATGTTCGATGACAAGGCAACAGCGGAAAACGGGTTCGGCTATTCCTGGCTGCCCAAGCTGGACGACGGCGTGGCCTATTCCCTCATGCATCTCTTTGATCAGATGTACGAAGGGAAGATCAAGGGGCTCTTCTCCGTAGCCAACGACCCGGCGGTCAGTTCCCCTAATGCCGGCAAGGTCCGGAAGGCCCTGGAGAAGCTGGATTGGCTGGTAGGCGAGAACATTTTCAACAACGAGACCTATGAGTTCTGGCGCGGGCCCGGTGTCGATCCCAAAAAGATCAAGACGGAGGTTTTTCTCCTTCCCGCTTCCGCCACCATGGAAAAGGAAGGCAGCCAGAGCAACTCGGGCCGTTGGGTCCAGTGGAAGTACAAGGCGGCCGAGGCCCCCGGCGATGCCATTCCCGTCGGCGAGATGACGCTCAAGATCATGGCCGCCGTCAAGGAACTCTATGCCAAGGAGGGCGGCGTTCATCCCGAGCCGATCCTCAACCTCAAGTGGGATTACACCGACAGAAAAGGCCAATTCGACGCCCTGAAGGTGTCCAAGCAGATCAACGGCTATTTCCTTCAGGATACGGTCATCGAGGATAAGGCGAAGGGAACGACGACAACCTTCAAGAAGGGACAACTGGTGCCCACTTTCGGCAATCTGCAGTCCGACGGATCGACCTCGTCCGGCAACTGGGTCATGGCGGGCAGCTTTACCGCCGATGGCGAGAACAAGATGATGAAGCGCGGGAAGGAAGATCCGACGGGTCTCGGCCTCTTCCCCAACTGGTCCTATGCCTGGCCGGTCAACCGGCGGGTTATCTACAACCGGGCCTCCTGCGACATCTATGGGAGGCCTTACAATCCCAAGCGGAAGCTCCTGGAGTGGGTCGGCGATAAATGGGTCGGAGACGTTCCCGACGGCCCCTGGCCACCCATGGCGGATAAGGAGAAGGGGAAGTACCCCTTCATCATGAAGACCGATGGCGTGGGCGCGTTGTTCGGCCCGGGTATGGTGGAAGGCCCCTTCCCGGAACACTACGAACCCCTGGAAGGCCCCCTGACCCAAAACCCCATGTCGAGCCAGCTCAACAACCCGGCTATAGAAATCTTCAAGAGCGACATGGATAAGGTGGCCAACGCCAGCGAAAAGTTCCCCTACGTCTGCACGACATACTCCTGTACGGAGCACTGGTGTTCCGGTGCCCTGACCCGATGGCAGGCCTGGCTCCTGGAAGCCATGCCGGAACTGTACATTGAAATCAGCGATCTTCTGGCAAAGGAAAAAGGCATCCAGAACGGGCAGCGGGTGAAGGTTTCCTCCATTCGCGGCTCCGTGGAATGCGTTGCCATGGTGACCAAGCGTTTCAAGCCCTTCCAGGTCGAAGGAAAGACGGTTCATCAGGTCGGGCTTCCCTTCAATTACGGCTGGCTCTTCCCCAAGGATGGTGGAGACAGCACAAATTTACTGACACCAACCGTTGGCTGCGCGAACACCTTCTGTCCGGAGTACAAGGCGTTCATGGTAAACGTGGAAAGGGCATAGGGGGGAGACGATGAAAACTGAATTCGTAAAATTAATCGATACAACGTTGTGCACCGCCTGCCGCGGTTGTCAGGTGGCCTGCAAGCAGTGGAATGAAATGCCGGGCCTGAGGACGAAACAGTGGGGCAGTTATCAGAATCCGCCGGATCTTCAGTGGAACA
>Ga0265295_1001601_pt1 | contig 39229 bp, 34 predicted proteins | sample Munlansysbiofilm_FD_192503 | JGI IMG/M metagenome (GOLD analysis project Ga0265295, IMG submission 192503) | Leachate microbial communities from a municipal landfill in Southern Ontario, Canada - Methane capture system biofilm | ecosystem: Engineered > Solid waste > Landfill > Unclassified ... | reverse complement strand
TTTGTCCAGGAATGCATCATAATTTATGATAGTACCTGCAATAAAATTATCCGTTAAAGATAAGTCATTCAACTGTGCTATATCAAATATAGCCTCGAGACTTCCTGCAGTTAGCAATGAAATATCGAATATTGACTGATTATTTTTAACTGTGATTTGCATTATTATAAAATTCTTAATTTTCTCAAAAAGTAAAAGATCCCAAATACTGAAGCTGTTATTATGATTCCAGCCAAAGCTATTCCAAGATTTTGAAGTAATTTTTGAAACCAACTCAAGGACTTTTCAACGTACTTTAATTCAGTTTTAAATGTGCTTGAATCGCTTGAGTAATACCTATCCTTCATTGTCAAATAGATGCTCACAGAATCACATTCGCATTCAGCCGTAATGTAATTATCACGAATAACTATATTCGCATTTGCGGATGTTTTGCCTTGAAGTGTTCTAATTTGCTTCATATAAACATTTCCCAAACTGTCACACTCGAGCAATGCGGACACAGTAGCCCTGTCGGCAGGAATGAAGACAGTGCTATCACGAACCACCTCACGATATTCGACAACAGTTTTTGTTATTGTTTCAACATTGCGAGTCTTGCAGCTATAAGCCGTCAAGAGCACGAAAAACAAGAGAATCAAGTTTCTTTTCATTTCGCTTTGAAAGTTTAGGTTTTTTATAAATATTACGTTCTGGAACACCATAAAACCGCAGTTTTGCAGGAACATCAAAACTTGGACAAGCTTTTGCTGCCACTTGATTATGTCCCAGTATCCACGCATTAGGATATTTCTCTAAAAAATTGAAAATATAAACTTTCAGCACTGAATCCTGAAAGTGAGTTAATGTGTTTTTCGCATAGCTATAACTCGAATCCATACCGCCTACGTATACTACATGTCTGAGAACCCTGTTGTAACCAACAGCACCGTTTGCAATTTCGGAAACCTGCACAATCGTATCGTCATTGTAACTAATTAGATTTACCAATGCGTTCAATTCCAACACATCATTGTAGCCGGGCTTTTTCCAACCACGACCGCCACGACTCCGTGTGCGTGTGTGGAAATTGGCAATTTCGGTTGCCCTCACATCCCTGCCTTCGGGCGATGCAGAACAATGTAGCATTAACCCCTGCAACTCATTAGAGTTCGTGTTGAGTGGTTTGGGATCGCTAAGCAAAACAGCCAACGACATCGCAATCGACACGCCGACTATACCAATTATCGACTTATTTTTTGTTTTCATCTTGCTTTATTTTCATTGCATTTTTACATTTACGAACTATCCACTCAGCGAGAACCTTCCCTAAAATCCCTGCCAAACCGCCAATGACACCAAAGATGAAAACCTCCATCATCGATTGTAAAGGAATCCCCTGTACCGCTATAATTATATAGCCAAACATAGTGCCACCAGTGGCTGATGCGATATTGTTACTCATAATATATCAACTTCAAATTTGTTATTTCCGATCGTTACCTTCGTGTTCATTCCATCAGCCTTGTACTGTTTAGTAAGCTCATTTATGAACTGTTGTTTGTCTATATCTACTTTTTTCAAGTATTTTGAAATTCCAAAGCCCAGCACTGGATGCTCTTTTAATTCGCCAGGGAACATTTCAGCGATAATTCGACATCGCTGAGCGTTAATGTTATCAACGACCATTCCTGATGTTATAATGCCAGACGAGTCCTTTTTTACAGAAACTACAACCTGATTATTATCGTCCAATTTGATGCCGTTCATATCAGTGCTTTATTTTAGTGTTTTCTAAATCAGAAAGCTGTGTATTATCAAAAACCAATGTCGAATCTGGAGGCACGGCAGCAGAAGCTGCAGTGGTAAGAACTGGAGTTGCAGGAGCACCTGAAGGATATGGCACATAAGCATGCTGATGGCTTTTAAGCTTCGCTTCAATTCGATTAATCTTAGTTATAAGCTCCTCAATTTTAACCAATCCTTTAAAACTACCCTCATTGAAAATAGCTCCCTGCGCATCAAACAAGAGCGACATTTCTCCTATTTTGATTTTAATGCGCCCAACCTCCGAACACCTCAAAACAACAGCTTCAGTCTTTTGCCCCTCGATAATTCCAACAATTACATTGGAATCGACATCGGGATAAATGGTAACATAGCTCTCGAGCGAATCATCAATTGCATTCAAACGCACATCAAAAAGAGTAGGTGCATTATCTCGATGCACGTCACATTTTGTACTTGTGACATTTTTTGCAACACCGGTAACAATCTCCGAAATCTGAAACTTCTTTGACATTTTTCTCATTGCGAGTTCTATTGATTCTTCGAGTCCCATAATTATACTTTAAACTGCCTTTAAAATGCTTTAATTTGAAAAGAAAGCGTCACCGTCGTACAATGACGCTTTTTTTGTATATAAACCTCTTGTGCGTTAATTATCGAGCCTATAACTCAATGTGTTATTTCTGCTAATCCCCGAATCCGAAGAGTAAGTAATATCAACAGCTTCAATCAGATACTTTCCTGATCGAGAAATGTCGTCCTTGTCTTCAATTTGAAGAGCATCTCCTGCATGCGTTCGTGGCGTGCCAAATCCAGTAATAGAACCAGTGTAGCCATCGTAACATCTTTTGTTATAAATAGACTCACCGTATTTTCTCAATTCCGCTTCAGTAAAACTGCCCGGATAAGTGATATTAATTACAGACGCATCTGCATCCTTGCTTCCAACTTCAACTGTCTTTTTTTTGTTTGCAGAATCCACACACGTAACTTTTACTTTCAGCTTGAAATCCGTTTTTCGCTTAAACTTCAAATCGTTGCTTTTTGTAAAATCACCAGCCACACTAGTTGGATTCAAAACGTAAGCATGTGTAGCTTGCATCTGTTTCATATCAACTAAATCTCGCAATCCAACTCGCAACACGCCATTTTTCAAGCGACTATAAAGCCCGTAATCCTCCTTTATTTTATTCAAAACATCATATACAGATGCATTATCAATCTGAAATCGACCAAGCGGAACCACCGGACACTCAACAGTAATTCCCGAAGGAACTATTTCTCTTAAAACCTGCAACAAAGTTGCAGACCTCCAGCTTTTGATGACGTTTGTTTGTCGCAAAATATAAGACTCATCTTCGCACAATAGCACAAGAGGCAGATCACTTTCAATTTCTCTAATGTAACCTGTAAACTCGACCTCAATGTCAACATTGTCCTCTTTGTAGTAACCAAAACTGATCGTCACAGGGTCACCGACTTTGAATTGCTCCAGAATCGTTTTTTGATCATTCAGCCTGTAGTGTTTAGGAATCGTCAGCTTTGCAACATTAGAAACCTCATTAATACTTTCTGTGATTTTTATACTCGTCACATTGTCGAGCTTCACATTACCGAGCGTAACGTAAGACAGCATGTTCATAAACAGCATCATACTTAGTAATCTTTTCATTGTTGTTTTTTAAAAATTGATTATTGATTGATTAATTGATATTCAAGAGGTCTAATTGCTCGTGATACAAATTGATAACTAATCGTATCTTCAAATCCCTCCACAAATTCGAGCGTGATGTCTTTAATATAGATGGCCTCTACACCAACCCGATTAAGGATTTCACTAGCAACATTCCATTCGCCGTTATATTCAAAAATTTTGTTCAAAGCCTCCATTTTGTCAATCGGAAACTGATGCTCAACCATATCGATTAACAATCCACGCCATCCAACTTCGTACGGTTCTGTGCCGTATCGCTCAATGACTTCAAAATCGCTATTATCAATAGGTGTAACAATCAATTTCTTTGAGCGCTTCAAGCTCAACATCGGCGGCGTGGCAAAAATTGTATTATAATCTTCAGTAAGCTGACTGTAAGCAAACCTATACTTTTCCGAGCCTCTATAAAGAAGTATATCTTCAAATGTACCTTCGCTATTAACATACGCAGAAACATTTAGCGGGCTAACATAACCATCCAAACCCAAGCCCAAAAGAGAGCCAGGAATAAAACCAAATGCAGCGTTAAATCTTGATGTTAAGTCGATGTTCATTATTATAACTTTACTCCTTTTAAAAATCCTTCTTCAGCTAGAAATTTCAACTCCTTAATGCGGCCTGCAAACTCCTCGTCTGTCAAATCGTCAGGGTTTTCCTTGAAAAACAGACGAATCATTGCATTGTACTGCCACCACGACTCCTCTTCGGAACTTAACGGGACATCCGTTTTTGCGATGTCCCGAAGTTCCGTTATAAGTTTTTTATGACAGCCTTCCGAACTGGAATCAACTCACTCAAGCCCGACAAGGCTCCGTAAAATAGTCCGTCATCCGCCAACACCTCGTCTAGGTGTGATAGAATGCAGTTTTTTACGAGAATTTCATCCGCTTTTTTCGGATCAGAATCGGACCAGCGACGATAGTTCCCAACAACGATTCGTGAAGGAACGCACGCCAAGACCTCCTTCATTTCGGAAGAAGAATCATCAATAGGCAATTGGATTATTTTCACATTGTTTTGACCGTGCTTTGCTTTTGCAGCAACAACCATGGCTTCTGTGACACCTGCAGGCAATATAATTTCTTTTGACATTTTGCTTTTTTTAAAGATTAATTACTTATTGAACGACATGTCCAACACAAATAGATCGTAGTCGTATTCCAGCTCGCTATCCGGCGATATATTACGACCATTTCCCTGAAATTTCGCAAGGACGTAATCCTCAATCATTTCGTTTTCGGCATTGAAAATAACGACTGAAATCGGAAAAGGTCTTAGCTTCGCCAACTTACCGCCAGGCGCTATTTTTTCAAAACCAGCGATTACGTCGAGAGGCAATGTAATCTTACACGTCATCTCCTCAGCACCCATTCGCCAGCCTCGTGGTTCTCGTTTCAACCCCCTTGAGTACTCATGCGCATTTTGCGAGTTGTACTCTATAGAGCTTGGATTCACATCATGCATTCCTGCAACCGTGACAACTACGTCACCTGCAGAATACACTTCACCCATTCTAACTACTCTAGCCATAACTTATAAACTTTTTAAATTTAAAACACCTTCAATCGAATTCACACAACCGGTTGGTATCACGCTGAATTGTTGATTCAATATTTTTTCAACCAGCAAATCAGAGTCAGGGTCAGTAATCGTAATCCCCTCAGAGATTAACTGTTTTCCAGCCAAAGCACGGAACGCAGCGTTACCAACCTCGTTGTAATACGAAATTAGTCCAGCTGGCAATTTGCCACCTTCAAGAGGTTTAACTTTTTTCACTTCAGGCAACAGAGCGATTCTCAACGCTCTCTTTGCCATGTCGAATGTGTGACTGTAGTAGATTGTATGTTGATTCATATTGCCATCAGCATCGACTAAAATCGGTGCACAAACATGCCCATCGTTCCACCACACGCCAGCCTGTCCTGGATCCTCGACCAGGAAAACATAACCCTTTGCATCCATTGTCTCAAGGCTGTCATACATTTCCGCATACGTTTTGTGATTTGAAAAACCGGGTTGTAAAAATGCAAGTTTAACTGCATTTTGCAAATTCATAGTTTCAACTTCACCCGGATTACGATTCCATGCCTGTGCTGCAATGCATCCCAAAAATGTTCCAACATCTGCGAACTTCTTACCCAAAACCGACAAGGTGTCCGCATAGCCCCAGTCTTGACCAATCACAACTGTTAGCTTATGTGCAGAAAGAAGCACTCCAGGCAAAACCTCCGTTGCACCTATTACCAATGCACGCAAATTTGGCAAACTAGCAACCGTGTCGCCCAAGCCACGCCCTTCAATTATTACATGCAATGGCCTGTCCTGCTCATTTGCCCAATCAGCAAATGCCTGCAATGGCTGCAACGCATCCATCACATCCTCGCTCATGCCATCCACTACTGTCTCAGAGTAGCCAGTTACTGGATTCAATGCAAAAACAATGTCCGAAATGTTACCACCAGCCTCTATAACGAGCGTCTTCGCCGCCGTAATCATAGCGACAGGCGCTGCATCTGTTTGAGCAACGACCAAAATATTCAACGCTTTACCTTCTCCGGCAATTCGATAGAACTCATCAATGTGTCGTCTAATTCGCACATCATTGTCATTGTCATATTCGGCAGTAATCCCAATAGCTTCAGCATCAGATGGACGTGTTAGTCGATAGTGCTTATTAAGCACCAACTTGTCGACTACAGCAACACCACCCGTAATTATCGCAAATTCACGACTGTCTCCAGCCGTATTTGGTCCAATTTTGCCTTCTACAATATTCACTCTTTTCAAGCCCATTATTCCTTGGTTTTAAGTTCGTTCATTCTTTTTGTTGCATGAGCAATGATAGTTTTACGATTGAAGCCTTTTTTTTCAGCCTCAACTACCTCTAATATAGAATCAACATCTGTACATGTGTCAATGTAGGCATTCACCTCTTTCACAGTAGCAATGTCGTTTGTAGATTCTGCGATTACCGCCTTGGTATCAGGCAAACCAACACTCTCTGTTGAAGCATCAATGCTCACATATCTGTCATGGTCGCTCGAAACACTATTTTTCGCATCACTTTCCAATCGAAAAAACTCACCTTTGTCATTAACAAAGATTGATTTCACATTGTGCTTTTCAGCCAGCTCGATGCCTGTTTTAATTTGTTCTTTACTTATTTTCACTTTGCTTTTTTTAGATAAAAAAATAGCATTCAGACGCACAGAGGTGCATCTGAATGCATTAAATTACAGACCAGTAAGCTGTGTTAATGCGATTGTAGCCTTTTTAGAGACATCAGCATCAACCGTAATTGTAAGCGTTCCAGTACGCTGTGCACCAGCATTTATAGCCGCCACAACAGTAACTGCATTACCAGATTTGGTTGCAGAGAACCCCTCACCGGTAACGGCAATAGAGAACGCACCAGTAGCCGTAACCGCCGCCACCTTGCTTTCACCAGCTGTCACAAACTCCATCGTCTCAGGAGCAACAGTCACAGACTGAACAGCCTCTCCTGGAAAATCAGAAACAATTGCACCAATCGCTTGACTGATACTAGGCAGCGCCACAAAATAGTTTCTGAAAGAAACCTTAGAAACTTGGTATTCAGGATCAGTCGTTGCATCGCTGTAATACATTTTAGTTTTCCCAGTCGCTTTTCTAGCCAAAGAGGGAGTGAATACAACAGATGCCATTCTGAAATCAGATGTAGCAGTACCACCAAAACTCAATTTCTCCAAAGTCGAAACTTTGAAATATGGGTTTCTCACATACGAACGAATTTCAAATCCCAACTGTGAGTCTACAACTCCTGTTTTCCAATTCGTCAAGGTTTTAAATAGATCTTTATCCTCCAAAATCAAGTCATTAACATGATCAGGACACAAAACCAAACGCATGCCGTCAACCTCAATTTCGGCAGCCGAGAATTTCTCACGAAGAGTAACGATGTCTGCCCAGCGCAAACGTCTACGAGTGCCGTCAGGCGTTACACTACCAGTTGTTTTGATAACCGGCGTTTTTGCACTATTAGATGCAGGCGCCAATGCATGAATTGCTTTTCGCAAACGATTTTTTACCAGTGCATTTCCATGAGAGTTTTTTACTTCTCCCATTTTGTCATACGACAATGCGTGCAACTCATCATCCGAGACTGGAGTTACCTTCGTTTGATACTTATCAAGCACAATTGGAACGTTTTCTCCATTCAGTTCCTGCATCGGGATTGGGTAGGTTGTGTTGTTAATCAGCACATCCGGCTCTACTCCGAAAAAAGTCGCATTAATAACCTGTACCTCGTCATCTCCAGTTACATACTGTGACTTGTCAGGGATTCCGTCCAGAAATGAATCTTTGATGCCAGACGTGAACGCTTTAATCACCTCTTTCTCCCATACCTCACGATAGACAGTCGCCATCGACGCACCTACGGGCATCGGAATGAATGATGCAGCAAAAAGAATTGACACGAGGGGAATAGCAGCTTCGGGAGCACCAACAGCAGCACTAATCAACACGCCACTAACCATTGCGATTAGCAGGGAAAAAATTACAGAAAAAATTAGTTTTGTTTTCATTGTTTTTTAAAAGATTGGTTGTTTTTTGATTTAATTAAAGAACTGGATATGAGCCATACTCAGCCTTGTACAACTCTTTGAATTGTGCCGGATTTTCGGCCGGCATTTTTTCCAAAGCCATAGGATCATGTTCCTGATACCAGTTCCAATTTTTCACACCAGCATTAGCCGATGCACCGGTACCTTCATTCACGATGCGCTGAGCAATAGGTGTCGTAGGGACTATTGACCCCAAAACAGCCTGCAAGGTTTCAACCCCAGAGTTCTTACCAATATTCTCGTACATCGCACGAGCTTGGTCGATAGTTTGCCCTGCTTGAGCCTTGATTTTGCCAGCCGTAACAGCCTCGTCAAGCACAGCCTTAATAGTGTTCTCAGCTTTCAGTCGAGCTTCATTTTGCATTGTGTCCAATTGCGTTTGAAGCCCCTGGAACTTGTTTTTTAGTGCAGCCAAAACTGCCGCTTCACCACTTTCAGCAGTGAGACCTTCTAATGCGAAGGTCGAAATAATTAACGCTAAATTCATAATTGATTTTTGATTTTGATTAGTATTCTCCAACACAGCAGCATAACGACCATAGACATTCTCTATATCCATTTTTGCAACTATTTCTTTATCCAAATCCTTAATAGACTTCACTATAGACGGAATGATTTTTTTTGCCAACCCAAGCTCGACCATCTCCGTAGCATTGAGCCAATTGTCACGACCGTTCAAATACTTAGACGTAATTTCAGCCGCATCCTTCCCCGTTCTCTTCACGAGAACCGCCACAAAATTAGATTCCATGTCACGCAACAATTTTACCTGAGATTCAAGCTGGTCAGCATCACCTTCGACAAACCCAGATGGCCTGTGCATCATTCCAAATGCATTTTCGGCAATTGTCACATTATCACACGCCGACAAAATGAAACATCCCATACTTGCAGCCACACCCTCAATTTCTATACTAATCTCAAGAGACGATTTCTGAATCGCATTAAACATAAGATTGCCTTCAAAGACAGAACCGCCGTAACAGTGTAGCCTAATTAACAACTCTGTATGACCCTTTGCTTCAACATCATCTAGTAGTTGCGAAAAAGTATCGCCGTTAGCGAACCACCCCCCGATGAGGCCGTACATTTTTACTTCTGCTTGTTTTTTCGTGATTGACTTGAATATCATTGCCTTTTTTCTTGCAATAATACACTCGATTTTGACAAAAAAACATTTCGTCTCAAAGTCACTTTATAGCTTCATAAAGCCACTTTACAGTTTCATAAAGTCACTTTAAGACAGATTACACATTGCTCACATAAGAGTGTATTTTTGTTTTTCAAGTTAAAAAAAGATGAAAAAACACACATCCAGTTCTAAAAAAAAGGAGGTATCTAATGCAGAAATAAAATATGCCGAGATGCTCTACTGCGAAAGAGGCATGTCACCTCAGGCAATCGCTGGAGAAATAGGGCGAAATATCAAGACGATATATGCTTGGCGTGACAAGGGCATGTGGGACGAAACAAAAGAAATGTTTGATTCAGGACCAATTCAACTGAAAAAGATACTTCTAAAAGAGGCTATTCGCATAACAAAAGGCGAAGTCCGACTTGACGAAGACGGTAATGAGATTAAAAGCATTGATGCAGATAGCTTGAGCAAGGTGATGAAAGCTTATGACTATATGTCCACAAAACTGTCACCAACAATAATAAGAGATGTATTTGTCGAATTTGACAACTACATGGCTGGCGTTGACCCCAAATTAGCATTTGATTTCACCAAGTACCACAAACTGTTTTTACAAGAGAAAATTAGCCAGGAATGATAAACAGCAAATACATACGACTACTAGCTGACTATGAAAAGCACTGTTTGCGAATTTCGCAGGCTACATCTATTAATATACTAGAATCTCAGACTGACAAAAACAAAAGGATAGCAACCCTAGAAAAAGGCTACATTAAATGGTTTGAGTACTATCTACCAAACTTTGCCAAAAAGAAGTCTGCAAAGTTTCACGAAGAAATTGCAGATGCTATCATCAGCAACAGAAAAATACGAGCACTGGTTGAGGCCTATAGGAGCTCTGGCAAATCCGTACACATCGACCTCGGGATACCTCTTTACTTATATCTAGTAAAAAAAGACCTGTTTTTCATGCTACTCGTAGGAGAGACAGAAAAGAAATCAAAAGCTCTAATTAGCGGCATCCAAGCTCAGCTTCAGTACAACCACCGGCTGAAAAACGACTACGGCAACAGATTTCAACAGGGTGACTGGGCTGAAGGTTATTTCATGACATCAGATGGAGTCAGGTTTATGTCGCTTGGCTTTTTGCAAAGCCCACGAGGCGCACGGGAGCAAGCTGAAAGACCAGACTATATAGCCGTTGACGATGTTGACAACAAAAGACATGTGAAAAACAACGATCTGATGGGTGAATCAGTCGATTTCATAACAGAAGACATCTGGGGAACATTTGACGCCGCCGACGATGCAACAGAGAGATTTGTATATGCAAATAACAACTTTCACAAAAACAGCATCACAAACAGGCTCGTGTTGTTTTTTAAACAAAAAATAAAAGAATTTGAGGATGCTGGTATTGAACACCACTACTACCACATCAGAGTTGATGCTGTCAAGGACTTGAAAGACTTTGACCCAAGCTGGCCAGAAAAGACCAGCGCCGACTATTGGAGAAAAAAATTCAAAGCAATGCCTTACCGTTCATTTATGCGTGAATTTATGAATACACACGTAGCTGAGGGGAAGGTATTCAAAGAAGAATGGATTCAATTCACAAAGATTTTGCCTTATCGAAAATATGATGCAATTGTGTTTTACGGCGATCTTAGCTGGTCTGACGATGCATGCCATAAATCCATCGTAGGGCTTGGCAAAATTGGTCGACAACTACACATACTACACATTTTTTTCAAACAAACATCAAGAGCCCAACTCGCAAGATGGCTGTATGACATTTACGAAGATAAACGACTAGACAAAGAAGATGCAATTCAGTACATGATTGAAGGATTGTTTGCAATGTCTGAGTTCATCAACGATTTTGATGCCGAAGGAGATCTACGAGGATATTACATTCCTGTAACCTCTAATAAAAGTGCAAAGGGCGATAAGTTCGACAGAATCGAAGGACTGTCAGGATTCTTCGAAAGAGGGAACATGTTTTGGAACGAAGCAGAAAAAGACACATCTGATCAGATTCTCGCACGTGACACTTACCTTGCTTTTGAAAAAGGCGCAAAAATTCCACTTGACTTTTTGGACGCACTCCACGGAGCTACGTCCGAACTCAACGCAATTACATTTGTATCAAAATTTGACATTCATAGCACACCACGTTCAACATTCAAAAAACACAGATTCTAATGGCCAGATTCATTCAAAAAGCCGATTACGGCATGCAAATCAAAACAGAGATAATGAAACTGCTGACAGCCAACGAATGGTTCAATTCAGCAGACTTGATTAGAGCAGAAACCACAGCAATCTCTCAAATTCGCAACCGCATTGGCAAAAGATACAACTGCTCACTAATTTTCGCACCACTGCTTCCTGAAATAATTACACCCGAATGGGAAGAACCCGGCGAACAAATAGATTCACGAGACCAATGGATTGTAACTATTACAATTGATATTGCACTGTATCATCTCTATTCAAAAACAGGAAGCAAAGATGTTCCTGAACATCGCTCGCAACGCTATCAGGATGCGATTGACTGGCTTAAGGACGTCGGGAACGGAACTACCACCGCCGATTTGCCGACAATTATAGATACGACCACAGGCGAAGACTATTCGGAGTTCAGGCTGAACAGCCGACCACCAGAAAACCACAAATGGTAAGACAAGACATGAAAAAGAAAAAAACATTCAGACCGCAAGCAGCGGCACCACAAACACAATCGAGCCCAAGTAGCGATATCATTCTGAAACTCGCTCAGGAGTTTCAGGACCGTTCACGCAAGGATATTCAAAAATGGCGTGATGCAATCACGTCCGCAGAAAACCCTGAGAATCCACGATGGTACATGTTGCAGGATATGATTGAAGACTTGATGTTAGATGCTCATCTTTCTAGCGTTGTGGACGTTAGAAAGATGGCCACACTCAATCACAAGTTCTACGTCACAGATGTCATCTCAAAAGAAACACTAGAAGAACAAACTGAGTTTCTAAACAAGCAGTGGTTTTATGAATTCCTCGAATTCGTGATTGATGCTATATTTCGCAAATATTCACTACTCCAGATATATCGGAACGGTGAAGTTCCCCAAATCTCACTGATACCGCACCGCAACGTTTGCATTCAAAAAAAGAGAGTATATACAGAAGTAGCAGGCGACAACTACATAGACTATTCAAAACTTACAGATGTCATAGAAATAATACACACATCCAAGTTTGGACTAATTAACACCGTAGCACCAAATGTCATATGGAAACGCAATCTCATGCAGTCGAATGCGGAGTTCAGCGAGCGTTTCGGAATGCCATTAATAACAGCTACAACGGCCAATAAAGCGGACGTACCTCGTATCGACAAAGCACTCAAAAATTTAGGTGAAGCCGGGACTGGTGTGCTTCCTAAAGGGTCTGAGATACAGGTACACGCCTTGGCCAATGCTGGCAATCCCGAAAAAGTATACCTTGACCCAGCAAAGTTTCATGACAATCAGGTCTCAAAATGTGTACTAGGCTCCACGACTATCGTTGACGAAGGAGCAAATCGGGCACAAACAGAAATACACGAGTCAACGCTCGATTACAAGATTTCGGCAACGGACAAACGGACTGTTATGTTTATCATTAAAGACCAACTCTTTCCTATCCTGCAAACACTCGGATTTCCTTTCGACAATGCGAAAATGAACTTCCAATTTGATGAAAACGAAGACCTGTCACTGCAAGAGCAATGGAAAATCACAAGCGAAGCGTTGCAACATTACGATCTGGATGAAAAAGAAGTAATGAAAACCTTTAATTTGCCAATAACTGGCAAAAAACAAACAACCGGGTTTTCTGGAAATTTTCAATAGGGGAACAAAACGCAAGGGCTAAGTTTGTTCCCCATCTGTATGCAAATACATGCCCAAGTTGCAGTAGCCAGAAACATCCCGTTGCACAAGACAGCCTTCCTGCTGATTTATCAAAAGAGCTCACAGAAGAATCTATTCGATTGATTAAAAAGATTTATGAAGATCAAGAGACGAATGAAAAACTATTGCAAATCACAGCAACAGCTTTGTCAGAAAAGATACACAATGTGTACAAACATGCAAATGCGCCATTTGATGTGCCTGACATTGCAATGCTAACCAGACTCACCAGCGATGTCTGGAGTTTTTCAGCTGCAAAAAACTATCGACAACTTCACGACCTGAGCCAGGCGATTGTTGACGACAAGGGCTACATACGCTCATTTAATGATTACAAATCCATTGCAAATGACATATGCGAGAAATACAACGAAACATGGCTAAAATCAGAATACAACAATGCAATAGCTGCTTCGCAAAACGCAGCCAGATGGACTGAATTTGAAAAAGACGGCATCAAGTATTTGCGCTACCAAACGGTTGGAGATGGCAATGTTAGAACCGACCACCAACTACTTGATGGGATTGTAAAAGAGATGAAAGACCCATTTTGGAACACACATTACCCGCCAAATGGATGGGGATGCAGATGCGAAGTTGTGCAAACACCAGATGCGTCCAAACCAAGTAAAAACACGCCCTCTATATCCATACCAGGATTGTTCAAGACCAACCTTGCCAAAACAGGATTGATATTCCCCAAAAACCACCCTTATTACGATGGTGTACCACGTAGCGTAATTAGAAAATCAATACTATATCTTCCTCCAAAAAACACATACATGGACGTAATGCTTGGTGATTACCAAATACAAGTACATCCATTACACAATCGTGATGAAATCGAGAACAACTTAAGAACTTTAAAATCATACCTTGATTCAACAAATTTGAAAATAAAGGACATAAAAATACTACCAGATATTCATCAAAAAGACAAATTAATAAAAAAAGCGTACTATCCTAAAAATTATACACTAAGAGTTGAAACAAAAAACGCTGATTCGATAATAACATTGCAAAACGGAAAAGAAATAGTTGCCGATTTCAAACACTTAACTGGAGCAGGGGGACACATTTCAGGACACATTAATGAAGCATCTCAAAAAGCAGAATACATCATTATCAAAATTGGCAAAAAATCAAAACAAGACAACTCTGAACTTATTAAACTAGCAAAGTCAAGGACAAAACACAAAGAACTAAAAGGAATATGTATAATTGATTACAATAATAATAAAATCATCGACACCTTAAATGAAATGGGATTTGATTAAAAAACCAAATCCCATTTATACGCACGGGACGCATCCCCTGCAATACAAAAGTAGTAAAAAAAACATTAAACGCAAATATTTTAACAAAAAAAAATAAACAATGGCATCAGGAATAGCAAAACTTCAACTTCTACTTAGCATCGACAATAAGCTTAAGTCAGGATTAGATTCTGCGAAAAACCAAGTTAGCAAAGCTACCGGAGGCATGCAGTCAAAACTCAGCAGTTTTAAAAACTCAAACGTTCAAATGTTTGACGCAATCAAAACGAGCGTTCCTGGTGCCAGCAACGCACTAGGAATGCTAGCAAATCCATACCTACTAGGAGCCGCCGCCGCCGCAATTTTCGGTGCTGCACTTCTGAAAGCAAGCAACAATGCAATCAAGTTTGAATCTACATTTCTAAACATTAAACAGCTTAATCTTGACAAAAGCAATGAGGAGCTGGACAAACACAAAACACTAATACTTGACACCGCCTACAAGGTTGGAATTGGTGCAAATGAGATGTCAACGGCCTTTTACGACATCCAGTCAGCAACAGGACTATTCGGCTCGGATGTATCAGCGATTGCAGAACAGGTCGGCAAGTTCTCTATAGCCACAGGCGCTGACCTTAACGCATCAGTAAACTCTACGACCAAGGCAATGAAGGCGTTTGGGCTAGAAGTATCAGACGTAGAAGGACTGCTTGAGTCGAATGCAAAAACAGTACAAGTTGGGATTGTAACATTCGATGAATTAGCCAGAGTTCAAACCACATACGCTGGTGCAGCTTCGGCGATTGGACAAAGTGTCGATACCGCCAACAAGGTGTTCGCTTCATTTACTTCAATTGCAAAAAGCGCAGAAGAGGCAGCGACAATGACTAAAACCGCATTTATGGGATTCTCAGACCCCAAGGTTTTGAATTCACTAGAGCAATATGGAGTCAAGGTTTACGACACCAACGGCAAAATGAGAGATTTAGAAACAATAATAAAAGACACGAGTGGAAAAATAGACACGATGTCTGACAAAAATTTCTCAAAATTCATGGGTGATGTTGGCGGTCCAGAAGGATTACGCATGCTCTTTGGGAAACTACGTACAGGTGCAGATGATTTTTTCACGACAATGGAGGCTTTCGACTCGTCCGAATTCAACATGGGCAAAGCCGTAGCTAATGCGAAAAAAGACATCGGACAGCTAAAGGAAGAAATGAAAAACAACATCAACACAATCATGACGAAGATAGGACTGAAATTAATTCCATACATCACAAAAGGCATGGAGTATGTGAAAAAAATACTAGACTACGTGTGGGCGGCTACAGACGGAACCACAGCGGCTACAGACAAATGGAGTAAAAAAATAAATCCAATATTAACCATCTTCAAAACTCTTTATAAAATATCAACGTTCTATGTAAGCCTACTTTGGGACATCATTGTTGGCATCACTACATTTGCTTCAGAATCAGAAATACTTGGAGACATAGCATCAGGGCTTGGAGTTGTATTCGGAGTGCTAGGAGATGCAATAGACGGAATCGGCAAAATGATAACCTGGATTTGGGATCACACACTTGGACCAATTGTGTCAAAAATAGAGTCTGCATACAAAGGCATTAAGGGACTGCTAGGCATCGAAAGCAAGGGCGAATCAATAACATACCAAGACCCCAGAAAAATTGCAGACAAATCAATAGACCAGTTCGCAGAACGATTTGGACTGAACGCAAAAGAAATAAAAGCAACAAAAAGCCTCATAGTTCAAGAGGGTGAAAAAAGACTGACAAAGTCAGGTTTAATCAAAAAAGACGAAACAAAACTAACAGACTCAGAAACCGAGATTACCACCACATCTAGTGATGCAAAAAAAATAAGCTCAAGCAGCCAAACCAAGAACGTAACGATCAACATAGACTCCTTTATCAAAGAGTTCAAACCAACGAACCAAAGTATCAACAGCATGTCCAGGGATGATATCGAAAAATGGCTGAACGAGATGTTCCTAAGAGTAATTAGATCTGCAGAACTTACAATGTAATATATGAAACCAAAAGGATGGATTACCTTCGTAAAACAGTTAGACTACATCTCTAGTGTCTACAAAACGCTACCCAACGAGGTAGCCACAATAGCCGTGAATTTTTCAAAAGAGAGATTTCGCTCGCAAGACTGGCACGACACAAATAGAGAGCAATGGGAGCCACGAAAAAGACCACGAAAAGGCAGCAAAACAAGAAGCCAAACACTATTAGTTGATTCGGGTAGACTGAAACGTAGCATACGCAAAATCTCAGCAAACATGAAAGAAGTAGTCATCGGCACAGACGTTCCATACGCACAGATTCACAATGACGGAGGAAAACTCAACAAAACGGTGAATGTAAAAACTCATAGCCGAAAAAGAAGAACTAGAGGTGGAAGCACAACAGTCAAATCGCATACAAGAAGGATGAACACAACCATACCACAACGCCAATTTATAGGTGAGAGCAACAGGTTAGAAATGGAATTATTCCTTCACATTGAAAGCAAAATGAGTAATGCATTAAAAAAATAAAATCATGATCTTACAATTTTTAGAATTTTACAAGACAATAAAAAACGCAAAAGAAGTCTTTGAGGAACACCAACTTAATTCAGACTTCTACATTGACATATATCGTTCCCAACCAGCACAACCCGAGCTGTATGAATACTTCTCACTCCCTGCCATATTCATAGACTACACATCCAGAGGCACCGGAAAAAACCAACCCAGAACGATAAGTATGACATTACACATTATCACAGACGATCTTCCAGACGCATCCAATATCTCAGAATCAAACGAGACAGGACTATCAAGATTCACATACCTACTACTACTTCAATACATACTAGAAGGATGTCGGCTTGGCAAAACAAACCAACTCAAATTCATCTCCGAAAACATCATCGACACCCCAGTCGTTAATTATCACACACAAACCTATGAATTCGGAGCCTATATAGCCGACATGATACCTGAGTTTCCAGAGCAAATATACGGCAAATTCGAGGAGTTGAGCATATTCGGGTCACTTCTTAATCGCCCCAAAGAACGCTGATTCAATACATACACTTTTGTTATCAACTTGTAGAGCAAAAAACGCATATATCAATGATAACGCATTGTTATCATTACGTAATTCAATACATGCATTTTTGTTATCAATTGTTTTCAACCACCACATACCCACCCAACCATAAGACAACCACAAGTTTAGCCTAAGTTTTACCCAGACGTTTACCACCATTTATCCAGGACTGTATTTTACGCAAAATTCAAATAGACGTACAGTAAAGCCAAATTTAGGCAAAATTATAAAGAGAGTATATTGTTCTGCCCCTTACAGAAGATATTAATTATCACATTAGAATTAAGGAAAACTTTTTGGTAAAAAACCCAAGAACAGGCAAAACAATAAAGGCTTCATGGCTCTTCTGCAATGTCATGCTCAACCAAATCAAGGTGTTAGACAGAATCTACTATGTGAATGATCAGTTGTGTTATTTATCAGCTTCTAAAATAAAAAATAAAAACGGAGCTCCAGAATTACAAATTGTTATTTCTTTCAAACGTCCACAAGACGCAATAAGTTCATATAGAGAAAGGTGGCAAATAGAATCTATGTTTAGAGCCTTTAAAACAAGTGGTTTCAATTTAGAACAAACTCATTTATCAGACATAAATAGGTTGGAAAAACTGTTTGCTCTTGCCATTATTGCTTTTGTTTGGGCGTATAAGGTTGGACTGTTTTTACATTATAATATTAAAGAAATAAGGATGCTAAAACACGGTCATCGAGCAAAAAGCTTTGTTAAGCACGGATTAGAATATATAGCTACGATACTCTTAAACGCTCATTCTCAGGACAAAATAGGCATTTTTGATTTTTTGTCATGTACTTAGCATCAGGTTATACAGACGCAAGCGACACGTCGAACGTTATGTTAAATGCTGCTAATGAATATTTTCAAATTGCTGGAATTAACACAACGGGTTATTCAGATTTAACTCTTTCTTTTGGAATAAGAAAAAACACAAATGCAGAAACGGGATCAACAATGTCTGTTCAAGTGAGTTCGGATAGCTCCTCATGGACGACATTAACGATGCCATCCTTGCCAACTGGGCAAAATGGATGGTATTACAGAACATGCACTGGAACAATACCAGCAACAAGTACATTATATGTGAAATTTACTTCATCGTCAACAACAGAATATAGAATTGACGATATAAAATTAGTAGGAACTGCCTCCGCCACCCCCACCATCACCCTAACCCCCACAAGCCTTTCAGGTTTTACCTACGTTGCAGGTTCTGGTCCAAGCACAGAGCAAACATTTACAGTTTCAGGTTCTAATCTAACAAATGATATAAGCATTGCTGCTCCAACCAATTATGAGATTTCAAAAACTTCGGGAACAGGATATGCAAGTTCATTAACTTTTATACAATCTGGTGGCACGGTTTCAGCACAAACAGTTTATGTACGATTAAAAGCAGGTTTGGCAGTTGGGAGTTATAATGGTGAGGATATTAGTGCAACAAGTGAAGGAGCTGCAAGTAAAACTGTGGCTTACAGTGGAAGTGTAACAGCGGAAGCAGTTGCAGGCGCTTGCGCAACAGATTTGATTATTTCCGAATATGTGGAAGGTTCTAGTAATAATAAATATATCGAAATTTATAATGGCACTGGTGCAAGTGTTGATTTGTCAAATTATAAATTACAACTTTATGCAAATGGAGCAACTAGTCCAACAAATGATGTTACATTATCTGGAACACTTACTAATGGTTCCGTAATTGTTTATAAAAATTCTGCCTCGTCTTTGTATGCAGGCATAGATAATCCTGCTGTAAACTTTAACGGCGACGATGCTATTGCACTTTACAAAATTTCAACTTCAAGCTATGTTGATATTTTTGGAAGGATTGGCGAAGATCCAGGAACAGCATGGTCTAGTGATTCACTGACCACATTGGATAAAACCTTAAGGCGTAAAGCGACTGTTGTAGCTGGTGTTACAACAAATCCTGGTAGTGGATTTCCAACTCTCACAACCGAATGGGACATGTTCAATATTGACATTGTTTCGGACCTCGGCTCTCACACTATGTTTTGCGGTCCAACAATCACCGTCACACCAACAACTCTTACCAATTTTACTTACATAAATGGCAGCGGTCCTTCGGCAGAGAAATCATTTGAAATTTCGGGCACAAATTTAACAGCTAACATAAGCATTACTCCTCCAGCAAATTATGAGATTTCAACTGGAACTGGGGGATTATTTGTTGCAACAAACCCAATTACTCTTACACAATCGGGCGGAAATGTTGCATCTACAACAATTTATGTTAGGTTAAAATCTGGTTTAGCAGTTGGAGATTACAATACTGAAAACATTACTGCAACAAGTACTGATGCGGCAGATAAAATTGTAACTTGTAGCGGAACTGTTACTGCTCCAACTTTATCTGTTCCGACAACAGCTTTAACTGGTTTAGATTATTTTTTTGGTAATGGACCAAGTACATCTCAGTCTTTTACAGTCTCAGGAACAAATTTAACAAATGACTTGGTTGTTACTGCACCGGCAGATTACGAAGTTAGTACAGTCGCAGGTTCTGGATATGGAGCATCAGTAAGCTTAACACCAGCTTCAAACACTGTTGCAACAACAACAATTTATGTAAGATTAAAATCAGGCAAAGCAATTGGCACTTATAACCTTCAAAATATTGTAATCAGTTCTACTGGAGCTACTAGCGCAAATCTTGCTTGTAGTGGAAAAGTAACTTTAGCTCCTGCAACAAATTTGGCTGTAGGTTGTACAGGCAATACTACTGCAGATATTTCTTGGACAACACCTGTAGGAACATCAGATGGAGTTGTAATAACTATTAGAAGAGGAACAAATGTGCCACAGGTTCTACCAAGTGCTCCATCTACATTAACCCCTAATACAGCTTTTGGAAATGATTCTACTCAATATGGCAATGACCCAGACTACTCATATTATGTTTATAAAGGAAATGGGAATAGCGTTACGATTACAGGGTTAACTCAAGGTGAGACATATAAAATCAAAGCTTTTACATACTATAATGATACTTATGATAATACAAATGCTGTAACAACTACATCAATTAATGCACTAGGCTTATTAGAAGTAACTTTAGCAAATAATACAGATTCAGATGCCCAATCTGCGCTTACATGGAATAACCCTATAGGAGCATGTTTTGATGAAGTACTTGTTGTTTGTAAGCAAACTTCTTCTGTAATAGCAACGCCATCGGGTGACGGAAGCTTATATACTGCAAATACTGTTTTTAGTTTAGGTACTGATATAGGAACAAATGAGTATGTGGTTTACAAAGGAACAGGAACAAATATTACAATAACCGGACTTACAAATGATGAAGTTTACTATGCTAAAATATTTGTTCGTAAAGGAACAGAATGGTCGACAGGCGTTGAGCTTATACTATATCCAACTACTGTTACAATTCTAGAATATGGTGATTTAGCAATTGTTGCTGTAAATACAGGTCAATCAGGCGGGGACGAAATAAGTTTTGTAAGTTTCAAAAGCATTGCAACAGGAACAGCCATTGATTTTACAGATAATGGCTATGAAAGAGCAATAGCAGGTAAATGGGGAGATACTGAAGGAACAATTAGAATTACTAGAACTGGCTCAAATGTTCCTGCTGGTTCTGTAATCACTATTATTGGTGATGATGGTGGTGCTACCCCATTATTGGGTACGGATTTTAACATTTATCTTGGAGGAGCAATTGACAATGCAAACTGGACTTTGTCTTCACTTAATGGCTCTTCTCAATTTAACATGAATAGCTCAGATCAAGTATGGATAATGCAAGGAGGCAACTGGAACAACCCTGCAGGAGATCATAATGCTACATATTCTGGGAACGTACTATACGGATGGACAGCTATTGGTTGGTTCGCAAATCCCAATTATGCGAGTACATCTGGATCTACAATTTATCCTGGCTGCGAATGTGCAACAACAAACGTTTTTGGGAAAACTAATGCAGATAAAGTTAAATACACTGGTTTATTAACCGCGGCAACTAGAACCGAATGGATAGGCAGAATTAATGACCCTAGCAATTGGACAGATTATTCATCTAATGCCTTATTTGATGCTGGTTTGCCTGCGTACAGAGATAGCGGTGCAACTTTTACAATTACTGCTGGTTCTCTAACTGTAGGCAAATGGGCAGGATATAAATCAAGCGAGTGGTGTGATTGTGCGAACTGGTACAGCCTTAAAGTGCCTGACGCAAGTATAGATGTTGAAATTCCAATTGTTAATACTCCTCAATTTGAACTTATCCTCGAAAATGACACTGATTGCACAGCAGAATGTAAAAGCTTAAATATACTTGGAACTGTTTCAAATAACGAAGGTGCTATTCTCAAAGTTTACGATGACTTTGTTCTAAACACTGGTTCTGTTGACTTTAGTGTAAACACAATTGACATTGAAATTGGTGGAGATATTATTATTGATGATGCATCAAACTTCTTAACATCCAAAGTTAACCTAACTATGAACGGAACAGTTTCACAAACATTTAATGTTGAGGGTGCTACACTTGAAACAATACAATTAAACAGTCTCAAGCTCACATCTGGCGGCACTAAAACAATTGCTGATAATCTAAAAATTACAACAGACCTTTCGGTTGACAACAGCATACTTAATTTCAGCACTTTAGGCAGCAGTCTTACCATTGACGGAAATATTACTCTTCAAAACGGAGCGACAATGCACAATAATAATAAATCAAATCTTGATATTATATTGTCAAGCGGAACATCTCAAACATTAAGAGGAAGCGGAAATGCGATAAAGGCCAGAACAATTTCGGCGGATAAAACAGATGCAAATCTAATTCTTTCTAACACAGGTGGCACAACATTCCTTGAAATTGGTTCACTCGGCAATTTTAGTATAAAAGGAACAGGAGTTTTTACCGACAATGCTGCAACAATCCAAACTGATGATGATTTATATTTAGGTGGTGACGGAATATCGAATTACAATCTCACGGGAACTGTTATTTTCACTGGGGCAAATGTAAGCGATCAGATGTTACTTTCTAATAATTTAGGTACAGGAATGATAAATGCAGAACTTAATAATCTGACTGTTAAGGGTGGAAATCTTAAAATTATGCCTGCTACTGGTTCGTCAACTCTTGTAATTAAAAAAGATTATCGGGTTGAGAATACTGGAACAGTTAGTGCAAATGGCAATAATCTAAATATCGGAGGTAATTATTTTGTAAATTCGGATGCTTCATTCGACGCAAGTGCTATTACTGTAAGTTTAAATGGTGCAACAAATCAAAACCTTTCAGCCAATGGCAGCATTGAAACTTTCGGAACTTTGGTTGTAAATAAGTCAGCAGGCAATGTAATTCTACAAGATAATATTGAAGCAAACGCTCTTAATCTTACAGCAGGATTGATTACAACCGGAGCGAAAAGAGTCTTTGTAAGCAATACGACTCCTGCAAATCTTAGCAATTATTCAACTGCATCTTATATTAATGGTAATCTTCGACGAGCAGTTTCCTCATCAGGTAGCTACGACATGCCTGTCGGTAATGTCACAAACTACGAGTTGGCTAATATTCTTCTTAACTCATCTACAGATTTGAATTATCTTGATGCTTCTTTTCATCCTATCGATGCTGGTGATTTAGACATTAGTGGTTTAGGATTAATCGTTGGAGTCACAGAAGTACAAACTTTATTAAATGGTGGGTTCTGGACTTTAAGGCCAAATATTGAAACCTCTGCAGTAAATTATAATGTTGGTCTAACATTAGTTGGTTCTACAAATATAGGAACAACTGCTGATCAACACACTATTGTGAAACGTGATAATGGAGGCTCTGATTGGGGTATATATGGTAGTCATTTAAACTCTACTCAAACATTAAATGGTAGTACAATCTATGCATATCGTTCTAATATTAATTCTTTCTCCGATTTTGCTATTGCAAAGAACGATTTTAACTCTCTTCCAGTAGAACTGCTAAATTTTATTGCTAATTGCCAAAACAATGCCGTCGAAATTCTCTGGTCAACTGCTTCTGAAACAAACAGCAGTCACTTTGTGCTTGAATACAGTTTGGATGCTTTAAACTGGAACTATTTAGCTTCTACTGAAGCAGCAGGCAACAGCAACAGCTTGGTAAACTACAAATACACCACGAATCAAAAGAGTGCTTCTTATTTCAGATTAATTCAAGTGGATTTTGATGGACAGCAAGCGATATATGGACCGATTTCAAACAATTGCCAAAATGATCCTTCAAAATTATTGGTGAAAGTTTATCCAAATCCTTTTCATCAAGAAATTAATTTGATTGTAGAGGATGTTGAAAGTGCATTTTTCGTCATTGAAATTATTGACCTCAATGGAAGAATCCTTAAACGAAAAGAATTCTCGAATCAAGCTCATGTTGTCATAACCACCGAAGATTTATCCGAAGGTGTATACTCATTGCGAGTTATAACGCATTCTAAATCAGAAGTTTTCAAACTGATTAAACAGTAAGAGTTTCGGGGTCGTTGAGCGAAGTCGAAACGCCCCCAAATCTCGTTCAACAACTCTAAAATCGGCAACACCATTACACTCACCCCGAATCCCTAGGATTCACAGATTTGTAGAAAACAAAGCAATATTTAAAATACGACCTTGTATAGGTCGAATAATTTCTATTGAAAAATTAATTCTATTAATATGCAATCCCTTCGGGAGGTTACCCAGTCACTGAGTTACTAAAAAATTGCTCTTATTCTTTGAGTTTTTTCCTAACTTCCTTCATAAAATCTGGAAGTTGCCTAAGTGCTGCTAATTCTCTCCATTTTTTGCGAGCATCTTCGGCAGGAATGCCAAAGTATACTTTTCCATTGCCTTCGGTATCTTTATCCAAGGCGGAGGTGGCTAAAACAACTGTTCCTTTTTTGATAACCAAATCTTTGTTGATGGCTACTTTTGCCCAAATCAAACATTCGTCTTCAATTACTGTAACTCCTGCAATGGCTGATTGAGAGCCGATTAAGCAGTGTTTCCCAATCTGTGTGTCGTGTCCAACTTGAACCTGATTGTCGAATTTTGTTCCTTCGCCAATAATTGTATCTCCAGAAACTCCGCGATCAATCGAACACAAAGCACCCAGTTCAACATTATCTTCAATAATAACCCGACCGCAAGAGTACATTTTGTCCCATTTTTCCAGACGTTTTTTAAAGTAATAAGCATCTGCTCCAATCACACAATTGGCATGAATGGATACATTATTGCCAATAATACTGTGGTCATAAATGGTAACATTGGGATGAATAATACAATTTTCACCAATTTTCACATGATTTCCAATAAAGCATCCGGGCATAATCAATGTATTTTTTCCAATGATGGCGGTTGAACTAATTTGTTGATTGGAAGGATTGAATTTTCTGAAAAATAGTACTATTTTATTGTAATCTCTAAAAGGATCGTCGGTAATAATTAATGTTTTACCCTCCGGACAATCGGTCTCTTTATTGATTATTATGGTGGTGGCTTTTGATTCTAAAGCTTTTTGGTAATATTTGGGATGGTCAACGAAAGTAATATCACCGGGTTCAACCATGTGAATTTCGTTTATGCCTGATACAGAAGTTTCTAATGAGCCCAATACCCTTGCTGGCGAACCAATTATTTCTACAATTTGTTTAATTGTATAAGTAATTTCAAACTTCATTAATATATGTGTTGATTGTTTATTTTACGAGCAAATAATTATATGGTATATATAAAAAAAACCCGTAGGGGGTTTTTAAAAAAGTTTATTCTTTTACGCGTTCCGAGTATTTGTTTGTTCTGGTGTCTACCTTTATTTTTTCTCCTTCGTTGATAAAAAGAGGAACCATTACTTCCGCTCCGGTTTCAACAATGGCTCTTTTGGTAGCATTGGTCGCCGTGTCGCCTTTAACACCAGGTTCGGATGAGGTAATAAGCAGTTCTACAAATGCCGGAAGCTCACAAGTGAGCGGTGTTTCTGTATCCACATGATATAAAATCTCAACTTGTTGACCCTCTTTTAGCAATCCAGGATTGCTAATCAAAGATTCTTCAATGCTTAATTGTTCATAGGTCTCTAAGTGCATAAACACGTATGCTTCAGCTCCTTCTTTATACAAAAATTGATAAGGTCTTCTTTCTACTCTGGCAACGTCGATTCTAACGCCCGAGTTAAAAGTATTTTCCAAAACTCTTCCAGTTTTTAAATTTTTCATTTTTGTACGAACAAAGGCAGGCCCTTTGCCGGGTTTTACATGTAAAAACTCAGTAATTACATATAAATCATGGTTGAATTCTATGCATAAACCATTTCTTATATCTGCTGTAGTAGCCATAATTTTATTATTAATATATCAAGTTGCAAAAGTAATCTAATTTATTCAATTCTCAAAACATCACGAATTAGGGTTTTAATCGCAAATCATGAAATTTCGAAACCTAATATCAAACAAATATAAGTCTTAATGTACTGCTTATTCGTTTTAAAATTTCGAGAATTTATTTTGAAATAACTAAAACTATTTTATTAAAAAACGCAGAGGTTTATATAAAAGCCTCTGCGGTCTTCGTAGAAAAAACGGTTCCCCTGCCTTTTTTTCTATGTCTAACAAAAGTATTTTGAGAATTAATCCTTCACGCAACGAACAGAAAATGCACTTTGTTTGTTTGCCCAACTCTTGTCAACTCTGCTGTTTGCAGATGATAGTTTTCGATAATTGGCGCCGCCGGTAGCGGGCTGAGTCGAGGTCCAATAATAGGTGTCTTTACCGATAAATCCAAACGAGAAAAGTACAAGTGATCCGGCAGGAAGTGCCGTAAAACCCGTTTCGTTGGATGCTCCAGTGTTTGGATTTGCCCAATGTGAGGTTCCCGTTTCTTTTAATTTGCCACCTGCAATACTGTCGCCTCCAAGTTGTGCAGTTAATTGGCTCCATTCTGCATCGTTAGGCAAATGCCATCCACTTGGACACACTCCCTGAGCTCCCATGGGGTTAGAGTTGCTCGGAGCACCATTCATGGCTGCAGGCCAGTTGTATAATACGCCGTACGTTTTGTAGTTATCCGATGCTTTAGCAACATTGACATTGGTTCCTTCATAATTATATACATAATATAAAGGCAATGTATCTGAACTAGCAGCGGTGCCTTCCACTTTTGGTAAATATTTCAGGTTTTCTGCCATCCATACTCGACCACCGATGGTTGTACATTTATAAACGTATCCATCTCTTGCATCGGTAAATGTTTTAATTTCTTCTTGTGGCTCTTTGTCATCATTGTCTTTTTTGCAACTGCTTGCAAAAACTAAAAATAACCCCATTAAGAGCAATTGGTAAATCAAAAAGTTTGTTCTGGTTTTCATTGTTTTGGTTTTTTAATTATAATTATTCACGTTGCTTTTCTGATGCAAATTTTGAACTTTTTAAAACGAAGGCTAAAAATTGAGAGAAATCTATTTATTTCCGAAAAAATATGTACAAAAATAACCGAATAAATTGAATTGCCAAAATTTTAGAAAATATTTGTTTAGTTTCATATATGCACTGACTTTTGACATTACACTATTTTCCGAAAAGTTGACCTAATTATTAAAATAAAAAAAACTGTAATTTTAAAAATATTTCGTTTATTTCTTGCAAATGTTAAACATTCAGTTTATTATTGCACATTATATAATTCATTTACCATTAATAATTTATAGTATGAAGAAGATTTTACCGTTTATTTTAATCATAAACATGTTTATGATTTTGTCAGCACAAGTTGTTTCTTTTAAAAGCACTCCCATCAAGTTTTTCAATACCGCATTTCGCATGGATTTGTATAAAAATGACAAAAATGAAGTCATTCTCAATCCATTGTCTCATGCTATGTTCAAATCAGATCCCTTTTATGATGCACAATCACACAATGGGAAACTGAATCTTTATCACTACAATTCTGATTTGAATTTTGTCAATAATTCGGAAACAAATTTTTCGGATTATTCTATGCTTCAAACATTTAGCCTTGGCACCGAAAATGCAGCCATTTTAGAATCATATAATAATGATATTTGGACTTTGGCTTATGCTGCTTTTTCGGATTCGAAAATGAGTGCCAATCAAGGAAAAAAGCTTTGCGAATTTCCGATTGGAAGTAAACGCAACAAAAACTTATCTGTTATTGTATCTCAAAACAAAGAGTATTTTGCACTATTTAATGCCTTTGAGATAAAAAATGCCAGCATTATTAATGCTGCAGTTTATGATAAAGATTTCAATCAAGTGTGGATTCGCAAAGGAATAAATATTCCAGCCAAATACGAAAATATTGGCATAGAATCGGCAACGCTAACAAATCAAGGAGATTTGTTGGTGCTGATGGAATCATATGACAGACAGCGCCGCAGTATTACTCAATACGAAATGGCTGTACTTTCGATAAATGGCGAAAAAAACGAAAAAGAGCTTGTGCCTGTAAAAGGCATGTTGCCTATGCATAGCAAGATTTTAGTTAATAATAATTCCTTTATAATAAGCGGCTTATATCTATTATCTGACACCAAAGGTTATCAGGGTTTATATTCAGTAGTGAGCGAAATTGAAACACCCGATTTTTCAAAAATTGAAAGCATAAAATTCACTTCTAAATTTATCAATGATTTTTCGTTTAAACCAAATTATAAGGGAAATAAACCTTTAGAAATGGAAAATATTCGCATTCGCGAAATTCATCCAACGGCAGATCTGGGATATATTATTATTGCAGAAGAACAGTTAATTACTCAGTTCAGTTCGCAAAAAACATTGGTTGATTATTATTATGATGACGGTTCTATTCTTTATGCGAAAGTTAATAAAGAGGGTAGTTTTGATTTTGTACACTCCATTCCACGCTTGAATTATTCCAAAAATACCGGAGGAAATGTAAACTCATTTTCGAGTTTTGCGAATGAAAACTCAGTTTATCTTTTCTATAATTTTGGCAGCAAATTTGAAAATCTGCCTTTGGATAAAGTTAAAAAGAATAGTTTTCCATCTAAGTCAAATGCTATTATGTGCGTTGAAATTGATATAAAAACAGGTAAAAACAAAAGATTTAGCATATTGCCAGCCAATCAAAAAGCACTTTGGATCGAACGCCAAGTATTGCCTTTGGGGGATAAGGAATTTGCTTTTGTTGCTCGAACTTTATCCAAACGCTTTTTATGTAGAGTTGAGCTTCAGTAGCCTTTGCGTAAAATAAGTTTGCTCGATGCAGAAAACTGTCTATTTTATAAATAAATTCCAATGAAATCTTATTCGGTTTTGAAAATCAGCATTTTAATTGCTTTGCTTTTTGCTTTTAAATGGGCATTAGCACAAACTCCAATGGATAGCTATCAGCCACTAAAGCCATCGGGCGAAATGCCAAAAGTTTTCAAAACACATTTTTTTAATCGTTTTGAACAGAGGGAAAAAGAGCTAAAAGAGGAGTTCAACGAAAAACATACCGATTTTGCTTTGCAAAGTTCATACTATTTTGATTTGCTTCTTCAAAGCGGACGCTTGATTTATGGCTCTCCTCTAAATAAATATGTGGACAATATTGCAAATGAAATTCTGAAATATCAACCGGAATTGCACAATAAAATCTCATTTTATATTCTTCGAGTTCCTTACGTAAACGCCTTTGCCCTAGATCCAGGAATTATTTTGGTGACGACCGGATTGTTGGCAAAAATTGAAAATGATGCACAATTGGCGTTTATCCTTTGTCACGAGATGATTCATATTATTAAAAAACACAATATTGACTTATATCTTACTAAGAGAAAACTTAAAAAAGAGCAAAACCCCAAATTTGAAAGCAATATCGACACTCGAATTTACAAATACCATTTTCGCTCGCGTGAAAACGAAAATGAAGCTGACAAATTGGGCATGGAAATGCTTCTTTCCAAAACCGATTTTGAAGTCAATATTTCGGATGGAATTTTTCATGTTCTAAAATATGGACATATGCCATTTGCCGAAAAAGAGGGTTTTATTAAACAATTTGAAACAGAACTTTATGCTTTTCCCAAAAGAGTTCTTTTGGAGAAAATTTTGCCTCCCATCATAAAAGAGGACGAAAATGATACTTTAAGTACTCATCCAAATATTGAAGTACGAACAATAGCACTCAAACAAACAGCTGCTCCTTTTGCAAGAGAGGATCGAAAATTGTTTTATACCAATGTTCAGGATTTTAAAAACATGCAGCAATTAGCACGTTTTGAAATGATTCATTACCAGCTACTTAATCATGAATATGTGGAGTCAATTTACAATGCCTGGGTGATGCTTGAAGAATTTCCAGAAAATCGTTTTTTGCAACTCGCCATGGCTACCTCTTTATATGGCATTGCGAAATATAAAACCAACGGTTATGCCAGTGAAATCATTCTTCCATATCGCGAACAGGAAGGAGAAATGCAGATGCTTACTTATTTTTTTCAACGACTGAATCGCCTTGAAATGCCTATTTTGGCAATGAAGTTTGCCTGGAACTTGAGTCAACAAATCAAAAGTGATTATTTGAGAAATATAATCATTGATCTTGCTTCTGAAATAAAATCACAGAATATTAAACTAAACGATTTTTCTAATCAGAAAAACATCTCAAATGTTAGCTTAGAAGAGCTTTTTAAAGGAGATGCAAAATCAAAATTCAAAAACGATCAAGTCTATCTCTCTTTTGCCTTTGCAAATCTACTTGATTCACCCGATTTTATTGAAGTATTCAATCAGGCAGAGTGTGTCAAAAAGGATGATATTGATATTTTGCAAAAACGAAAATCTAAAAAGGTAAGTCATGAACCTATTCATAAGATTATCACCTTTAACCCATATTACGTAAAGATTGATCAAAGAAGAAAACAATCGGTCAGAATTATGACGACACAGAAAAAAGAGATTCAATTGAAAAATGATATTGTCAAAATGTCGGAAAAATTAAAACTGGATAATAAAATCTATACTTCTCATCAATTTACGGATGGAAACACCCAATATTATTCCGATTTTTCTCTTTTAAGTGATTGGTTTACAGAGTTTATAAATGTTAATAACAATTTTGAAATGCACTATTATCAAAACCAATATATGGATGATTTTAAGCAGAGAAATTCAACAAAATATTTAAACCTAATTGGTTTTTATTCGCATGTTTCAAAAACGTTCACCAAAGAAGGAATGAGAGAAGCAAAATCAAAATTGGTTCGTGCAAATATTCCCATGCTTATTTATACCCTTTTCACGCCCGATTATTCAACTTCATACCAGCAATTATTGGTGGATATGGAAACTGGAAAAATCATTCAAGGAAACAGTGCTTATTCTAGCGATAATAGCCGATCTGATTTTATGAACAGCAATATGTATCATTCGTTGAATCAATTAATAAAACCGAAATAATGAAGCAAAATATAATTAAGAAAATAATTTTATTGAATCTTTTTATTCTGTTTTGGTCGCTTATGTACGCTCAAAATGCTGGATATATGGGCAAGCATCTGTTTTTGAAGTACAATAATTATACAAATTTATATTTCCCTAAAACCAATAATGCAACCGTTGATTATCCGTTTCCGATGCGCCATAATTTTGGAATGGAATGTATTATTCATCCAAATATAGTATTGGGTGGGTTTTACACTATGGGGAAAACAAATTTTAGAAGAAATGATGACATTGGAATAATTGATAGTCAAGGAGGAGAAATTGCTCTTAAGTTTTTCCCAAACACGTATGCTCCAATTGGTTACTATTCAAGAATCGGTTTTGAATTTAGCACGTCAGAATGGTCTATTATGCCCTATTATTCGGAAAATAAAATAAAGGGAGATTTTTCTAATTATGTTGCCAGTGTAGAATTTGGGAAATCGGGAATATTCTTCAATCGATTTACCTATACTTTAGGAGCCCAATATGGTTTACGCATGAACCTTACATCTTTTAGCAAAAAGAAATCCGATTCAATTTATCCCCAAACACGCATGTTTTATCATCATTTATGGAGCATGCATTTTGGAATTGGCGTTTTGCTGTTTTAGAAAACTCTTTTAAAAAAATGACTTATTCGTCGGAATAACTTGTCTCTATTTCGGGAGTTGCTTTTTCTTCAGGAGTGATTTCTTCAGGAGCAACAACTTTTTTTTCCACCATTTTTAATTTTGAAAAGTCGGTTCCAGGATCGATAATACTTCCTCCTTCGCAAAGAATGGTGCGGGATGGATATTTTTCAATCATATTGTAATCATGACTTGCCATAATTATGGTTCTGCCTGATTTATTTACTATATTGTGAAGTACTTCCATTATTTCTATGGATGTTTCAGGATCTAGATTTCCAGTGGGTTCGTCGGCTAAAATAATTTCAGGATCATTGATGAGAGCTCTTGCTATGCAGACTCTTTGTTGTTCGCCACCCGAAAGTTGATGAGGCATTTTAAAACCTTTGGTTCCCAAGCTTACCGTTTCTAAAACAGAATTGATGCGTTCTTGCATTTTGTTTCGGTCTTTCCAGCCAGTAGCACGCATTACAAACATAAGATTGTCAAAAACAGTACGATCGTATAACAACTGAAAATCTTGAAAAACAATGCCTAATTTTCGTCTTAGTTTTGGTATCTGTTTTGTTTTTAGTTTCAACAAATCCAATCCAGCCATATTTGCAAGATCGCCTTTGGCGGGCAAATCGGCATACATAATTTTCATCAAACTTGTTTTTCCAGTTCCTGTTTTTCCAGTTAAATATACAAATTCTCCTGGATAAATAGTTAAATCAATGGCGGAAAGAACGAGGATGTTTTTTTGGTAAATATCAAGATTTTTAAATTCTATTATTGGATCCATATTGTTTAATTTTAGCTCAAATGTACAGTTTTTTATGAAAGTAGATTTTTATATTATAATTAAATTTTGCATAAGTGTTTGTTTATAACTACTAACGAGGTCTTTCCCAATATTCATCCACTTTGCCTCCCCAGTATGGATCTACTTTTTGAAGATCAGGGTTGTTGGATGGATTTTGTCGTTTTTGTAGTTTTGTTTGCCATTGATAATCTTTTAATTCGCCTCTGGCATCCGAGTGGAGTAGTTCGTAATTATTGGTTACTAAATCGCGATTATAGAAAATAAAGCGAACATTTCCTTGTTCGGGAATTTGATAATAGTGCCAAATTTCGTATGGATATGCACTGGGTTCGCGTGTTTGTGAATTGATGCTGTTGGGCGGTCCATATTTTAAATAAACCCGACCCCGTTCACTTTGATATCCAGGACGATTTTTTATGCCAAATTGTTGGTTTACGCGGCCCACCTCTAATTTGTATTTCTCCCAAGCCTCTTCTGGATTGGCCTCATTGCGAGTTGTCCAGAAGTGATAAAAATACCGTTGCATCATCAGTTTTATCTCTTCTTCGCTTTGGTCTTCCAAATTTTTGTGTTTCCCTTTATTGTCGGGCAATAAATTTAGAGCATATTTCCGCTCCATAAGTGTCGAAATTGGATATAAATAATCGATGTAATAGGCCAAAGTGTCTTTTGAAGTTATTCGCTCTACAAAGGTATTGGCAATGTCTGCAGTGGTCATATCTGATGGGATTTGAGGCAAAGAGGGATTGCTTTTTTGAAAAAACACTTTGTTAAAGGCGTCTACTTTGTTTTCTCTGTTTCTGACTTCCAATACTAAATTATAGTTTCCAGATGGTAATTTTGAAATATCAAAACTTTGTGTGATGATTTTAATAGGGCTGGCTTTTTCCTTTTTCATTCGGAATAGATTGGAAACGATGCGTCCATTTTCAAAATCTTCAACAAAAACACGGTACACATATTCGCCAGTGTCGCTATATGCAAAATTGGTATTGTATATTTCTGCATATACCATCATTTGATTTACTTTTTCGGGGAAAAAGTCGGAAATATAAGGGAAAATCTCAAAATTATGCTTGGTAAAAATAGAAGGTTTTATTGTCTTTTCCATTTTGTCAATAAACTGCATGCCCGAAATAGAAAGTTTTTTAGCAGGATGATTTATGGTAATTACATCTTTATACACAGAATTGGAGGAGGGATTGTTTTTGTCTATAAAAGAGACTTCAAATTCAAATTCTCCATTTGGAATCGCAATTCTTTGAATGTCGATAATATTTATGCTTTTGGGAATGGTATCTTGCTCCAGAGGGGTGCTTAAATCAACTTTGCTAAAAGTGATAATTTTGTCATTTTGTTTAAAAACCATTGTTATTTCTACGATTCCTTGATATTGACCTTCACTAATGTTGACATATTTTACTGAAAGCGGATCGATGTTTATAAAGGTTTCTAAATAAGGACTTTGTTCCACATCCATAAATGTGGTATAGGTCATCATGGCTCTAATTTGTGCTTGAGAACAGATTGGAATCAATAAAAAAATCAGAATGAGTATATTGAATATTTTTTTCATTATTTTATTTTTAGAATGTTGAACTAACAAAAATACGAAATAAATAGAAAGAATTGATAATTTTAATAAAATTAAGGCTTTATATTCATCTTTTTTAGCTGCTAAATTCTTATGGCTAACAAGAAAATTCTATTGTTTGGTAAATTGTTGATTATGAAAAAAATCACTACTGAATAATTGGCAAAAAACAAGTTTTGTTCTGGTGTATGTTTCTATATTTATCTCTTATTCAATTATATATTTCGGTTTTTTTTAGCATTATGGCAAAATTGATGATATTTTGGAAATTTTAAAAAAAAGCTTGTGTTTTAGAGAAATGTGGATTAATAAAAACTGTTATACCGTTTATTAACGATGGGTAAAGTGCTTGTTTACAATATTTTACGATAAACAAACAAATGTTTTTTAAATATAAAAGATTCCTCACTGTGTTCGGAATGACAATGATTTAGATGAAATTAGAGTATTTGGAGGGGCTGAGAAGAGGCGGCAAGAGCCGCCTCTTCTCAGCCCCTCCAAATACTCCCCAAAAAACCATCCTGATGTCATTCCGAACGCAACGGAGTGGAGTGAGGAATCTGTCATGAGGTTTTTGCAATAAACACCCAAACAGCTCTACAATATTATTATACAGAACTAAAAAAATCAATTTGATTCTTTCTTTAAAAATAGAAACCCAAAATAGAATAGCTATGAATCTTAAATAGCGGTGAGAGAGTTTTATTTTAATTTACACGTAAGTCCTAAGCTAAATGTTTGTCCTTCAGATTTTTGGCTGAAATAAGATTTTTCTGCTTTATAAGATTTATAGATTTCCTCTTCCTTTTCGTTCAAAATGTTTGAGATTTTAATTTTTATTGAAAAACGATTTTCTTTTCCAAAGTTTTTATTCATGCTTATATTTAAACTGTTATAGGGTTCTGTATATACATCGGGATAGATTCCCATTCCTACCACTGTTAGTGTGGGACCTTTAACGTTATAAAAAACACCAACTTCTGTCTTTTTTTTACTATTGGTATAGATAATTCCACCATTTATTGCCCAAGGTGCTTGTCCTGCCATAGGGCGAATATTTTCTATTTTTTCTCCAGTACGGGCTTTTGCCATACGCAAATTATATTCGCTCTCGGTCATATCAATTTCAGAATAAACAGAAGTGAAATTTCCATTAAGACTAAAATTGGCTAAAAAGTCTGAAATAAAGGATAAAGACTTAATGAATTCGATTTCCAAACCCAAAACTTTACCATCTCCTACATTTCGAGGTTGAACCTCAACAGATGTCTGCTGTGAAGTAATTCGAACTATTTCAATCGGGTTTTGGAATTTTTTAGCAAATCCACTAACAGAAATAATTTGTCCTTTTTCCATAAAAATTTCGTATCTCATGTCGAAATTATGAATATGAGTCTCTTGAATATTTCCATCCCAATCGTTATATTTGTATAAACCCCCATTAAAAATAATATTAGAAACGGGATCTATAATTTGGGCAAATGATACTTCTTTAAAAGAGGGTCGTCCGATGGTATTAGAATAAGATAAACGTAATTTTTGATCTTTAGAAATTTGATAAATAATATTGGTCGTCGGAAAAATATTAATGGACTCTATTACTTTATTATTTTTCATATTAATTCCGTTCGGATCACCATTTGCAAAAGCTGCGTCTCTACCTGTTAGGCTTTGAATATATTTTTCAACACGAAAACCTAAAATCAGATCTATTTTTTTAAATAAGGTAAATTCATTAGATGCATAAAAAGCTAAAACATTATTATTGGACTGATATTCATTAGGGTTAACTTGTCCTTGAGCATTAACATAGTATACGGTTCCGTTGGGAAATAGATTATTATCTGTTAGTATTAAGTTTGCATTGGGTTCACTCCATTTGGGGTTGTTTCCCCAAAACTGAATATTATATCCTAGAATTTCATAGTCGCGATATTTGACAGTATTTGCTAATCCAAACTTAAATTTTGCTGCATTGGAAAATAACTTATATTTTTTTATAAAATCTATTTTTGAGGACAAACTTAATTCTTTTAAATATCGCCATGTCCGACTTGGCATTCCTCCTTCACCACCATTAAAATAATATTCCCCTTTATCGTTTGTAGAAAAAGGAGTTTCCCTTATATCGGGATCTGCCGAATAAGAGTAAGTGGGAGAGACTCTCCAATGAATATCCCATCCAGATTTTTGAAATTGATGACTGCCACTTAATAATATATTTGTTAAAGAACTTTGATTGTAAGATAAAATGTCGCTAATTGATTTATAACCAGACTGTCCAGAGGCTTCAGCGTTATTATCGGTATATAATTTACTCGTTAAACTTTCCCCTTTTTGAAGATGCATAAATGTTAGATTTACTTTTGAAGAATTAGTGATGTATGATAATCCGCTTAAAAGCCCCATTAAAACACTATTCTCTCCAAGCTGTCCTGATTTTTTTTCAGCATAAATTAAATTGTAACAATCTGGATTATTTGATTTCTGGTAATCGCCATAAAATAGATCATTGTAAAACTTGTATTCATTTTTATAGGATAAAGATAATACATAGCTCAATTTTTTATTGTTTTTATCTTTTTTTGAATCTAAGTTGTATTGGTTTCCTATTAACATAGATACAGATGTATTTAAAAAACTTGTTTTGGTTTTTGCAGCCATTATAGAGTTGAAATTATTTAAGAAGCCATTTACATCTGCAGGCGAACTGCCACTGATAGGAGAAGGAATGTTTTCATTTCTGGCAATTTTGGGCAAGCTTCGTATTCCATCGTCAAAACCAAGAATATCATAATTGCCACTATTGTATGTTATATAATCATCTACAAGGTTCATGTCGGGATTATAAGAAGTTCCTAAAGAAACTTGCATTGTTGGTTTTTCAGGAAAAGCAATAGTTTCAATATTAAGTAGACCTCCAGTGAAATCGGCGGGCATTTCGGCTGTAAAGTTTTTACTAACGGTAATATTACCTATTAGATTGGTTGGGAAAATATCCATTTGCAAAGTGTTTCTATCAGGATCTAGTCCTGGAATGTCAACATTGTTTAACATTGTTTTGGAATATCTGTCTCCCAGTCCTCTTACATATACATATTTTCCACCTTCAATTGTTACACCAGGAACTCTTTTTATAGCATCTACAGCAGTAGCATCACCTGTAAGAGACATTCTTGCCGATGATATTCCATCAAGTATTAGAACAGAACTTTTTCGTAAATTTATTAATGCAATTTCGTTATTCCGAAGGGCTTCCGCCGTAATCACAACTTCTGAAAGTTTTAGATCTGCATCTTTCATGCGAAGATTGTTTAATAAAGCAACTTCTCCTGCTGAAACCTCTACATTCTCTATTAGAATGTCTTGATAAGAAATATATGATACCATAATATCATAAGCTCCAGGGTTAACATTTAATGAAAAATTCCCGTCTATATTACTAATAGCACCGTTTGAGGTGCCAATAATTCGAATGGTTGATCCTACTAATGTTTCGCCAGTAGCATCTTCAAAAATAGTTCCTTTAATAATACCATTTTGTGCTGTTAGAATTGTTGAAGATAAAAATGTTATAATAAATATAAAAAGTCGCATAAGAATATTTTATTTGTAAAAATTAGAGCTACCAAATAGAGCAGCTCTAATTTTGATTTATTATTAAATAAATTTATATTTTTCCAGTTGAATGTGCCCAAGTCCATGAAAATTTAGAAAAATCAACTTGTGTATTGCTTCCGACAGAAACTCCAGAAGGAACAATGCCATTTATATGGTTTGACAAGCTATCAGCTGGCACATCTATTTTAATGTTTTCAAAAACAACACCCGGAGCCGTAACCTTGTTAATCTTTTGACCATTGACGACATTCACAAATGTGATATTTTTTAATTTAACCACGGTGTTGTCATCAACATTGATTAAGTCTCCAGAAGTAACATCTGCATCAGAAGCGATAACGTACCCATTTTCAAAAAGATGACCGTCATTACTATAACTACCTTCTGGACCATCTAATTCAAAACAATGTCCAGCAGGTGTAATAATTACAAAATTATTACATGAGCCTGCCCAAGCTTGGTCTGTATCTAATCCATCATCATTTACATTCCAAGTAATTACATTTGTAATATTTACGGTTCCTCCAAAAAATTCAATTCCATCATCATCGTTAGCTACAATTTCAATATTATCAATTATGGTACCTGAACCTACTCCTCCTAAGGTAAGACCATTGATTTCGTTGCCTGAACCAATGTTGGTTCCACCATGGCGGATAGAGATATATTTCAAAATACCCGAGTTATCGTCGTTATTATTGCCACCATAAAGTCCGTTAGGATTAGAAGTTGGTATTCCTTCAATTTGAATTTCTGTAAATTGTTCACCAGTTTCCTCATTTGAAGCAGATATTTGGGCTTTTCCTAATACTAATACGCCACCCCAAAGACCTCTAATATTAGGATCGAGATTTGGACTAGCAAAGTTTCCTGCTGTTATATCTTCTGGAGAAATTTCATCTGCAACAGATGTAAAAATGATGGGTTTGTCAGCAGTACCTTCAGCCATTATTTTACCTCCTCTTGCTATGATTAATGCGGATGAATTTGTACCTGTTCCCGCTTGTCCTTTAATAATAGTACCTGGTTCTATTGTAAGTGTAGCTCCATTTAATACGGTAATGTGTCCAGATAATTCGTAAATTTTATCACAAGTCCATGTTGTGTTGCTTGAGATGTTTGAATTTACGATTGTATTTCTTGATACTTCTATTGTGTTGTTTTCAATTTCTTCTGTTTCTTTTTTACAAGAAGCGAATACAATACCGAAAGAAAGAATCAATCCAAGAATAAATCGTTTGTTTTTCATTTGTTTAAGTTTTATGTTTAAATTTTGATACAAATGAAGTGCTTTGCTTTGAATTGAATCTAAAACTGAAATTAAGTATATCTTAAAAAAGGGTGGTTTGTAGATTAATCCTTTGCATTAATTTAATATAGATAGAAATCAGTTGATTATAAATATAAAAGCTGTGTTGATTTTATTCAACACAGCTTTTATATATAAATATGAAAGTTCTTACTACATGACAAAATCATAATCACCTGATATTCACATAATTATGTTCATAACTTTATCCCATATTTTATTTTAACAAACTGATATTCAGTATCTTA
>Ga0265295_1001600_pt1 | contig 39239 bp, 54 predicted proteins | sample Munlansysbiofilm_FD_192503 | JGI IMG/M metagenome (GOLD analysis project Ga0265295, IMG submission 192503) | Leachate microbial communities from a municipal landfill in Southern Ontario, Canada - Methane capture system biofilm | ecosystem: Engineered > Solid waste > Landfill > Unclassified ... | reverse complement strand
CACCCGCTTGCCCCCCTTGCCGCCCTATTGACACCGCTTTAAAACTGTGATAAAATCATACATGGCCCCAGCAGGGCGCCACATCCTCATAAAGCACATGCCCACCTTCCACGAGGATCTTGACCGCCTTCTCGCCTGAACCAAATCGGGGGAGTCCCCCCCCTCCCCCGATGCCTATCGCGCCCTCTCTGCTGCAATTCGCCGCTCCTCTGCAATGAGCGCCCGCTTCCGGAGATACGTCACCACGTCCTCCACGAACGCCTCCGGCGCCTCCATCAGCTCGCGGTAACTCCAGCCCATCGCCTCGCAAATGACCACGTCGGCCAGCTCAGCCGGCAGCGGGCCGTTCTCCCGCAGCGCCACCTCCGTCAGCTCCTCGAAACGTGGCCTGCTCTTCAGCCGACCTCCGCGAGCTGGAGTTGAACGCGTTGATCTCGGCGAGAATGAATTCCGCGTCCTCGTCCGTCAGCGCCTCGATGCTCTTGCAGTTCAGGTTCGCCACCTTGCCGTCGCTCCGCTTCAGCGTCCACCGCTTGATCCCCAGGTTCAGGATCTCCAGGTTCATGCGCTCCACCACCAGGTTCCGCTGCAGGCCGCCCTCGTCGGTCACGCCCACCTTGATCGCCACGCCGGCCAGCGCCTGCCGGTCCCCGTAGCTGAACTTGCGGATCGTCACTGCCTCGTCCTCATCCCACCATTCCGCCCGGACCTCTTTTACATCGCTGTCTTCCACAAACCGTGGCATGTTGTGCCCCCTCTCGTTTCTTAGGCGCCCGGGTAGCTCGCCAGATTCGTCTTGACCGCCGCCTGGTACATCTTGCCCCACGTCGCATCGTGCAGGCCCACGTATTTGAGCACCACCGTGCTCCGGCCCTCGTCCTCCCCCTGCGCCGTCGGCCACTCCGGTAAAGAGTAGGCCCCGTCGAGCTGGAGGTAGGGCGGGTTGGCCTCCTCCTCGTCCATCTCCGCGCTGCCCCAGCACTCGAGCCGGATGAACCGCGTCGTCTGCGCCAGAAACGCAGCCCGCTCCGCCTGTGTCACGGTGCCCCAGGGCAGGGTCAGCTCCAGCTCGGGCGCCTTTTGCCCCTCTTCCACCGAGGTAAAGTACAGGTTCCCGTCGCCGGTGTACCACGGCCTGAACTTGGTATCGAGCGTCCAGGTGAACGCCCGCATCAGGCTAGTCTTTTGCGTGGTCCCGATGGCCGCGCCCGAGTCGTTGATGTACAGCTTGCAGCGATTGAACGCCGCCCGCTGCACGGCCTGCATCGTCAGCCCGGCCGTGAACGTCTCCACGACGCTCTGCTGCCGCCCCGTGATGTCGACGGTCACGCGCACCGTGTCGTTGGGCCTGCCCGAGATCTGGATGCGCGTCGCAAAACAGTGCTCGGCCTCGTACACTTCCGTGTTGTCGCCGTACTCCATCGTGAACGTGTCGATACCGTTGGCCTGGTCGGGCGTGTTCACCGCCGTCAGCGCCGGCACGAACGTCCACAGGTACGACAACGGCTCGTTCTCCGCGTCGGGCTGGGTGGGCGTGATGTTTCCGCAAATCGCCATCGCGAGCTGCCAGCAGATGTGCCGGAAGTTGAGATCACCGGTCCACACCAGGTGCGCCTCGGTGCCAATGATCTCGGCGTTGCCGTGGTGCAGCGCCAGCGAGTTGCGGTCCTCCTCCGGTTGGTGCACCACCTCGCCGCCCTCGAACGTCGTCAGCACCCCGGACAGCACCTCCACCGCCGCTTCCGGCGTGCCCGGCGTGCCCTCCACGTTGCTGATCTGAAATCTACGAAATGCCTTGTGTGACAAGCCTCACCTCCTACGCAAATTCGCCACTGCCATCGTACAACACCTCTTCCACCGTCTCGACTACGAGACGGCTGCCGACAAAAGCTGGCAAGCTGTCCTGCGTCTGCCCGCGCTGGTACAGAAAAATCGGTTCGCCGGCCTCGACAACTGTACTCAGACTCACCCCAGCCAGGCCGCCCAGCGTGGGGTACGCCTGGAGCTGCGCCACCACGTTCTCGCGTGCCGTCACGAGGGCGCTGTAATCGTCGCCCGTGAATCGCTCCCACACCTCCACCGGATGGCGCCAGACGAATTGCACCTGGCTCCAATCCCCGGGCCGGCCGCCGCGAAACGAGCCAGGCAGAATTACCGCGTAGGGCGGGCTGCCGCTGCCCAGGACCCGGAAATCCCCCAGCGTCACGTCTGCCTCGTCGAACGTGCTCAGCGCCTGGATCGCGCCCTGGATCGCGCCCTGGATCGCCGAATCACTCATCGGGCCATCCCATCCTGAAAGGCGGGTCACCCGCCTGGCACCGCAGACCGTACGCCACCGCCCGGCTGCGGATCGCACCCAGAGCCTCCAGCCCCGGCGCGTATTCATCCACGAACTTGGCCGCCTCGCGCGTGATGGTGCGGAACGGTGTGCCGGCCCGCATCTCGTCGCTGCCCGGCGCGTACGGCCCGGCGCCGTTGGCCGCGTGGCACAGCTCCACAACCTGCGCCACCACGAACTCGTCCAGTGCCCGCTTCGCGTCCGCCTGGCTCACGGGCACGGTAAAACCCGCGCTGGCCAGCGCGATGTTGAGTATGGCCGACGCCCGGTCGATCATCTGCTCGACCTGCGCCAGCGTCGGGCGGGTAGTGGTGCTGTACGTCGTGCCCGTCTCCGTGGCATAGAGCGGAGTCAGCGCCCCCACCTCCGCCACCGTCCCGTACGAGTTCGCCCCAATGGCCATTCGGTCACTCCTTCAGATAGAGGTACACCGTCACTGCCGGCGACAGCGCGTTGCAACCCGCCACGCTCACCTTTACCCGGCCGGCCACCGGGATCGCCTGGTACTGCGCGTCGATCCCGGCGCCCGCCGTGGAGGTCCGCTGCACCGCCGGGTACACCCACGCGTCGGTGGAAGAGTCGTCCTTGTCGTAGAGCGTCACCTGCGGGTGATTGTCGTCGCTCTCCACCACGACGTCGATGTCGCTCGACGCCGGCGCCGTCGCGCCCCAATCCACATAGATCGCCTGCAACTCCCCGTTGAGCGCGCGGCTGCTGTAGCCCGTGCCCGTCGCAGCTCCGTCATTCCCCGTGGTCGTGACCGCGACCTTCTCAGTCCTGATCATCGCCGGCCCCCTCGCTGGCAAGGTCAGCCACCGCCTCCACGTCCGCCTTGATGATCCTGCCCTCTTCCCCGGTCCCTTCGATGCCGGCCAGGTCCACCCCCAGCTCCGCCGCCAACAGCCGTGCCGCGTTCGTCGCGTCGACCACGTGCTCGCCGGCCGGCGTCACCTCCTGCACCTCCAGGAGCGTGCTCCGCCGGATCTCGGGCGTCATCTCGTGTTCCGCCAGCCGCGTCGCCTGTCCCTTGTTGAACTCCCGGCCACCCACTCTCACGTGGCCGTATCGGTAGTCATCCCTCACCCGTAGCTCGTAAAACATGTCCCCTCCTCAGCCTCCCCTCCCCTCGCAGGGGAGGGGCAGGGAGAGGTAACCAGGGCCTCATGGCCACTCGGCCCCGGCTGCCTACTCCACCTGGTTATACAGCAACCGCACGTTCGTCAGCACGCCAGTGATCGTGATTGGCGCCGTGTACGTGAAAACCATGCTGTCCATCGTGATGCCCGTTCCGTTCACCGTGATCGCCGGCGCCGTCAGGCTGGCCAGCGTGCCAGCCCCGTCACACTGCAGTACGCCGGCCGCGCTGATCGTGCATCCCGTAGAGCCATATCCCCCGCCCACGCTGAGATCTCCCAGCGTGAGCGTCCCTGTTATAGTCGCGTCATCGCCCACCGTTAGATCGTCGCTGGCCACCAGGTCCGCCGCTGTAACCGTCTTGGTGATCGTCGCCGTATCTGCCACGAGATCGCCACCCACCGTTGCATCATCCACCACAACGAGGTCATCCGCGATTTCGCACGTCACCGATTGGCTAACCAACGTCGTCACCGCCAGACCGCTGTCGTCGATTGTGACCACGGGCGTGACGCCATCGTAAAACACAGCGATGTCGCCTGTTCCATGCTGGCTCACGCTCAGCGCGTCGTACGTGGCCCCGCTGACCGTGTCAATGTCGATCCCGGAAAAGTTGCTCACCCCCGCCCCGGCCATCGGCGTGGCCAGGGGCACGGGTACGGGCACGGGATCTGGCCCTCCCCGTCCCACGTCGCACGCCACCAGCAGCGTGCCCACCAACAGCAACATCGTCAGCACGCAGGCCCATGCCTGCCGCACACTCCGCGTCATCGTTCACCTCCTACGGGGTAGCCCCCGTCGCTTTAGGTCTCCTTCGGCAGCGATCTCCCCGGCCTACGTGTTGCCCTGGTAGGCCAGCCTCCAGTCGCCGTAATGCACCTCGTAGCGCCCGAAGAACTTGAAGAAATGCCGCCCGCCATCCGGCTGCTTCGGATCGAACCACGCCGCCTGCAGGCCCGGCTCCTTGCGCATCACGACGAGGAGCGGCTTGACCTCCTCGCTGCTGGCCACCAGGTGCCAGGCCGTGGTGTCCAGGTACGGGCTGCTGATGGGCTCCTTCATCAGCCCCACCCAGGGGTTTTGCTCCCGGTTGGCCGTGTCGTACGCCTCCAGGTTCCCGGTGATCTGCCGGGCCAGGCGCCAGTTGGCCGGATGGACCACGAGCTGGTCATAGATGTACTGCGCGTACTCCCCCTGGTCATCGCGCGTCTGTTGCGCCGCAACCCAGACGGTCTCAAAGTTGTCCAGGGACAGCGCCAGCGCGTACTCGTTGTCCTGTGCCACCTGGTAGTGCGCCCCGTTATCGATGTGATCGTTGTCGAAAAAGTCGCTGCCGTCGTAGCACAGCCCGTACGTAGCCCCATCGCCGCCGTTCAGCGCCTGGAACACGCGCGCGTTGATGTGCTTCTGGAAGTTGTCGCCAGCCGCCCGCACCTTGCGCTCCAGGCTGCCCGTCTGGTCATCATCGATGGCGTTCTGCGAGATCCACACCGTAATGTCCCAATCCTGGACCGAGACCGCCTTGTGCTTCTCGATAAAGTCCTGGATGGTGATCCCGCTCTTGCTGTTGGTCGGCATCGGAGCCGCCCCCAGGTCCACCAGATCCTGCGATTTGGCGGTCAGGTTCATCTGCATCGCCACCCGCTGCCACGAGTAGCTCCTCTGGCGCAGCGCCGTCAGAAACCCGGTGCGCGCGCCCACCACCAAATGGTTCGGAACGTTGCCTGAAATCATCTTGTTTTACCTCCGTTGTTTGGTCCCCGCTGCTGCCGGGACTATGCCAGGGCGCAGATTTGCGGGCTGACGATTTGGACGTACGCGTACCCGTCCACCACCCGGTGCAGCTTGCCGATCTGCGGGTTGTCGTCTGGCGTCGCGCTCAGCGTCCCGCTGTCCGACATGTACACCGTGTCGCCCACGTCCGCATCCGTGAACACCGCGCTCTGGAAACCGACGATCGACGGCCAGGTGTAGATCTCGATCTCGTTGTCCGTCTCGGTGTCCGTGGTGGCCACCTCTTTCTCTTCGGCCGCGATCCCCACAAAGATGTCCGTGTTCGCAACCTCGGTCGCATCCACGAACCCCCGCGGATATACCGTGTCTGCAGACTGGTCGATGATCATCGGCTGCCCGCGGTACACGTGCTGCGCGTTGCTGTTGTCCAACACCCACCGCTCGCTCTGCGGTTCGTTCCAGAAGCGCAGCGGCGCATTTTTCGTCAAATCTGCCATCGTGTCACCTCCGCTTATTCCGGTTGCCCGGTCTACCCCTGCCACTCCGACAGGTCGTACTGCTCCATGTCGCCCAACTCCTCGCGGTTGACCGCAAAGAACTCGTCGAGGCCCTGCTTGGCAGCCAGCCACGCGGTCAGCGCCCCGCGCATCTCTGCCGGCAACGCTTTCTTCCCGGCCGTCCCATCGCGCCCGCTGCCCCGCTCCGAGAAGTCGACCACCTTGGCCCGCAGCAGCGCCTGCATGGCCTCTTGGATCTCCGCCGGCACCGCCTCCAGCGCGGCCACCACGTCCTCCGGCTTGGCGCTCAGCCCGGCGTCACCGCCGCAAATCTCGTCCGCGAACTCGACGAGCCTCTGCCGGCGCTCGAACTGCTCCCGCAGCTCGGTCTCCAGCTCGCCGCGGATCCGCTTCCGCTCCTCGGCCAGCTCTGTCTCCTTGTCCTGGAGCTTCTGCAGCTCCTCCTGCCGGATCCTCTCCCGCAGCTCTGCCAACTCTTCCTCGGTCATCGTGTCACCTCCTGGGTTGTTTCCGCCGGAAAACGGTCCGGCACCGTTGTCAACACGCGCGGCACCACCTCCCTCGCGTGAAATTGGCTCCTTGTAAAAATACAGCTCTGGCACCGGCACGTCCACCGTCCGCTCGCCCGCCACGCCGGCTGCCCCCCGAAATGCCTCCAGCGCCGTCCCAATCGCCCCGCTCAGCTCGATCCGCTCCTCCACCGTCACCAGCCCCGCCGCAGCCAGGTCGTCAGCGATCACCGTGAACGCCTTGTGGATCCGCGCCTGGAAATAGTCGCTCAGCGGCACCCGCCGGAACTCCATCAACTCCACCGGTGCCAGGCCCTTGACCGCCGGAAAATTGACCAGGCTCAGCGACTTGATCACCTTCCGCGCCATGTCGATGGTCGCGCTAATGTATCGATACACCCGGTCCCCCACCAGCTTGCGACCCAACGCATTCCAGTTCGGCACGGCCTTGAGCACGTCGCCCTCGCGGACGAGGCCTGTCACCCAGCCGGCCGCTTCCGCCCGCTCGTGATCGATGTCAAACGGTACCTCCTGGCCAGCAGCGCCCGCGTCAAAGTTGCTCACAAACGCGTCCAGGTCCTCAGCGGTGACCTTGACACGCTGACCCGCTGAATCGATGAATTCACCAACGCGCAGGACCTCCACCGGCTTGCCGGCGACTGCCTCCGCCAGCACGACGAACCGCAAATCGCTCATCCCTCAGCCTCCTCTGCCAGATGCCGCACAATCGACGCCCCGGCATCCTCCAATATCAGCCCGATCTCATCGCCGGCCGCATCGACGATCTGATCCGTCGTCTGCCACCTGCCCTTGTGGACCTGCGCCTGGTCGTCAGGTCCTTGCACGTAGGGACTGTACGGCGTGGCGTTTCCGACTCGACCCTGCACAAACGCTCCGCTCTCTCCCAACTCCACAACCCGCGTCGCCCCCGCCCACAGCCGCCCCAGCGTCCCCGTTCGCCGGTAGCCACTGCCCACCGGCGCCGGTGGGTACTCTGCTGCCCGACCTTGCAGCAACAGCAGCGCCTTCTCGACGCCGCCCCGCACATCCCCTGCTGCGATTCGCGGAAACTCTGCCAGCGCCTCGGTAAGCTGCTGAAGGTCTTCCTGAAACCCTTCCCAATCCGCGTCGATGCTCATTTCAGCCGCGCCTTCACATCCGCAAATCGCTCCCCCAGGTACGGCCCCTCGCTCACGATCCGGCCGTGCAGGTCGCCGCAGCCGGCGACGATGCCCCAGGTCGTCTCAATCGGCACCTGGCACACCCGCTCATCCACGGCCGTCTGCCACACGATCACCCACGTCTTGTCTGGCAAAATCTCCGGCCGCTGCCAGCACCGGCACCGCGGATGGGCCGGGCTACGATATGCCATTGCCGGCAGGCCTACCGCCTGCCAGGTCAGGTTGTTCGCCTCGCTGAACGCCCGCGTTACCTCAGTGGAGGCGATCAACTCTGCCCGCGGCTTGCCAAAAGTCGGCGTGAGCGACTTTGTCAACTCTGGCAATTCCAGACCGGCCTCCACCCAATTCGCTACGGCCGAACGCACCCCTGCCCGCGTGGTATCGAGGATCTGCGTGATTTCCTCGCCTACGAACTCGCGAGCCCAATCGGCTGACCGCTGATTCACCAATGCCCAATCCGCGCCGGCGCCCAACGCGCCCTCTGTCTCCAGGATAACCGCTCGCAGCAGCTCATCCGCATGCTGTAGCCAATGCGCCAACAATCGCGGCCGCAACAGCTCCCGCTCCCGCGACCAAAACGCGGCATCCGCCGGATCAAGCCCCACCCGGACAGCCTCAAGCACCCGCTCCTGACTCTGCCCCAGCGCCGTAGCCAACTCCTTTACCAATGCCGCTTCGACCTTCCCCCGGACCGCTGCCTGCCCGTCAAACTCTGCCAGCTCGCTCAATTCCGGGCTCGGTTCTGACTCTGGCCCCGGTTTTCCCAATACTTCCGGCATCCCCGCCTGTTGCCGGATCCAAATCCGGTCCTCATCCCCGATCTGAATGTACTGCGCCACCTGCTGGATGAACGAACCCAGGCCCGCCAGATTCGGCTTGTACACCGGCGAGTGCGCGATGCGCGGTATCGCCGTCATCCCCGGGAATGCTCCCGGATTCGCATCGAACAGCCGGCGCACGCCGTACCGCGTCCAGTTCTCGGCAATGCGGTCCAAATAGCCGTTGATCGCCATCAGGAAGAGAACGCTCTTGTCGCTGCCCAGCGCCCAAGAGCCACGCTCCGTCGCGCCCAGCGCAATAAAGTCCGCGAGGATGATCATCAGCATCAGCGACCTGTAGTACTTGATCGTGTTCAGCAACGAGTCCGCGCCGCTGTTTTGTGTGCTTTCCAATCGGAACGTGACCCCCGGCGGCACGCTGACGTACTGGCGCTCGTCGACCACCAGCCCCTGGCCAACCTCTTGCACCGCACCCAGATCGCCCTCTTGTGGCCGCTGCTCAAACTCGAACACCGGCAACCCCACGAACGCTCGCTGCCAGCCAATGCCGCCCAATATCTGGAGGTTTGTCACGTAGTGGTACGGCTCGTACGCGCTCTCAAAGATGCTAATGCCCTCTGGGTTCACCCCGTCGCGCTCGGCCACGAAATGAACGAGCTTGTCCACCGGCAGCTCCACCTCGCGATAGTCCGGCGCCGCCCGCTGCACCCATCCCGCAAATCCCCCCGTGCCGTCAAACCTCCACTTGTCAAAGCTGCTCTGCCGACGATACGCCAGCTTGCGCCACCCGATCAGCCCGTCACTGGCCACGCTCTCGTGCCGCCCGCGCGCACCCTGCCGCCGCTTGTAGCAGATCTCGAACGAGGCCCAACCGAAGGGCATCATCGTCAGCACATCGTCGAGAAAATCACCCACCGTGTGGCTCATATCACTGAGGCAGCTTTGCAGAAACTCTGCCGCCTGCCGGTCTCCCGGTTGGTCCGTCGCCGCCTCGGCTTTCCACTCCGCCTGCCTGGCCAGCAGCCGCACCGCGTTCAGCATGCTTCGCAGCGTCGGATCCCGACGCCGCATCTGATTGTAAATCGCGTACGCCGCCGGCCATTGGAGGTCAATTACGTACGCCTCCCCGACGCGGCCGTAAAATGCCTCCAGCCCCTCGCTGCCGATTTCCACCACCGGTGCCTGCCCCTCTGCCATGCGCACCTCGGCCTTCATACGCGCACCCCCCACCGTAAAGGCACGGCCTGCCCGTGCCCGTCCTGCCCGCGCCCTACCACGTCCCACCGGTTGGCACGCTTCCGGTCCTGCGGCACCTCGTGCAGCCCCACCGCCGGCCCCAGGATGCCCACCTGCGCGTAACAGTCCGCGGCAGCGTCCACCTGGTCCTTGAACCGCCCCCGCGGGAATGCCAGATGCTCGTTGACAAACGCCAGGACCCACGGACCATCCACGAGATCCACAATCCCCGCCTCGCACGCGCTGGACCACGGCCCGGCCCGCACTTCCTTGCTGCCCGTCACCGGTTCAAAATGGGCCTCGATGCCCGCCGCTGCCAGCTTTGCGTTCGTCGCCCGCGCGCTGTCCAGACCTGCGCTCCCCGGATCCTGCGGATGATGCACCACCGTGCGCGCCCCCGGCCTGCCTAGGTCCAATCGCGCCATCTCCAGCATCTTCTCTTCACGCTGAAACGTGCTCCATTGCCCCCGACACACGTGCTCCACAACGAGACGCCCCGTCGCCGTTCGACCCATCAGCACGCCGGCGGTGTACGCTCCGTCCGCGTCACTCCCCGCCTTGTCCCAGCAGCGCACCCGCTGCACGATCTCTGCCTCTGCCGCCGGCACTACCCGGAACCATTCTTCCTTGAACATCCCGCCGGCGCGGCTGTACGGCCGTTGCTGGAAGAGCGAGGCCCAATCGTACGGGCCAACTGCGGCTTCCAGCATTTTCAAATCGCCGTCGTCGTGCTTCTCGGGCCACAGCGGCGCCCCTTCCGACCGCCCCAACGGATCCTCTGCCGGCAGCCACGGTTCCGCCTTCCGTTCTGCCTCCGTGAAAATCTCTGCCCTGGCCGCCAGCGTCAGCACCCGCCATTCCTGCGCAAACTCGCCGCCCTCCAGCATCTGGCGCAAGAGCCGGCCTGCGAGATCATCATCGTGCCACCTGGTCAGCACGATCAACACCGCCGCGCCATCCTCCAACCGGGTGAACGCCGTCGAGGTCCACCAGTCCCACAGCGCGTTCCGCACCGCGTCGCTGTCCGCCTCTCGCCGGTCCTTGATCGGATCGTCAACAATAAGGAGGTGGGCACCCTTGCCCGTCAGACCGCCGCCCACGCCGGCCGCGGTCATCCCGCCTCGATGCGGTGCTGCCAGCTCCCATTCATCCGCCGCGCGACTGTCGCTGGCCACCTCCCGCGGCGCCCCGTCGACCGTCCCTCGCTGCCCAAATAGCGCCCCGTACGCCAACCCCTGGATTCCGTTGCGCACCTTCCGGCTGAAACCCGTGGCCAGGCTCGCCGCGTACGAGGCCAAAATCACCCGCAGGTCCGGGTTGCGACCCAGAAACCACTGCGGAAACAACACGCTGCACGTCGTTGACTTCCAATAGCGAGGCGGCATGAACACCATCAGCCGCCCGATCCCCTCCGCCCCGCCGCTGGCCACGTACCGCTCCACACCTTCCAGCGCCTCGCACAGCACCCCCAGGTGCCGCGCTCCCGGATACTGCGGGACCACGTACCGGCAAAAATCACCGAAATGGCGCCGGGCGAGCTTTCGCTGCGCCAGCTCAGCCTGCGCCTCGTCAGCTCTCATCGACCTCGCCCCGCGGCCTGGCCGCTATCGCTCGCAGTTCCTCGTCGCTCAGCTCCCGCGGATCCTCCCCCGCCTTGTTCAACGTCAACGCCATCTCTGGCTTATAGAGTTGCGTCATTTCCAGGAATAGCTTCCGGTCCCGGTGCGCCGCCGCTGCATGCGTGCTGGCCACCGCCTTGAGCGCGTCGATCACATCCGCCCGCGCGTCCATCAGCGATTCGACCAGCAGCGAGGCCACCCGCTCGTCGATGGCCGGATTCTTTTGCCGCCAGCCCCGAATGCTCCGCGAGCTGTTCAGTCCCAGCACCTGCCGCGCCAGCGCCTCCTGCGTTGCCGGCCACCGGCCATCCACCGGCATCGCCGCCCAGGCAATGTAGGCGGCTTTACGCCAGTCCCAGCCCTCGTCGCGGAGCGTATGGTAATCGACCATCCACGGCACGTCGCTCCGCTTCTCAAACAGGTCGCGCAGCGCCTCCCCGTGGCTGTCCTGCCCCGGCACCTCGTCGTCAAATCCTGGCAGTGTCAACTCGTCCATGTCTCCACGTTCTGCCCCGCGAGCTGCGCCCGGCCGGGCGGCATCTGGGGGCACAGATGGTGGCAGCCAGGCCCAGCTCGCGGGGCAGACTCACGGCTTCTGCACAAACACCCCGATCACCATCGCCACGATTGAACCAACGGCCGTAATCACACGCCCTTCAGCCTTCAATCGCGCGATCTCTCGCTCCGCCTCGTCCATCCGCTTCTGCAAATCCGGCAAACACTCGCATCTGGTCGCGATTTGCACCAGCAAATCATGGTCCGAGAGCGAGTTCAACTGCACCTGTGCAGCCACTTACCCCTCCGGCCTGGTGATGAAGCCTTTGATGGTCTGGTAGCCATAGACCGCCAGTGCCGCCGCCAGAAAGCCCTCGATCCCGCCCACGACCATGTCCTGGCCCTGCAGCCAGGCCAGCCCTACCCCCACACCAATCAGGATCAGTGCCAGAGGAAGCGGGATCCACTTGTGCAGGGACTCGTCAAAAATCCCCTTCACGAACTGTGTCAGGAACCCTGCGATGATTGCCATCAGCGCGCTAACCGCCACACTCCCCGTGATTTCCATCTGCTGTCCCTTCCTTTTTACTCTCCCTTTGGGGAGGGCAGCGCACCTGCGCGCTACCCTCCCCGGCAAAGAGGAGAACCACAAAAAAATAGCCCACCGTTTCCGGTGGGCGGGATACGCACGTACGCGGCCCTACGTGTCCTTCTGTGGCGCGGACGCCGAATTCCGGCCCCGCGGCACACCTATCAGCTCGATCCGGTACCGCACACGGCCCTGGTATTTTCGCTCGATTGCGCGAGCCATCTGCACCAATGCCCGATGCAGGTACCAATCAAACTCTTCTTCTTCAGGAACACCATCGTCCTCACGGTTCATATTATCACAACTCCCCGTCGAGTTCAACCCCTCCCCCATTCCCCCCATTTTGACCTCTTTGCTCCCATGTATAGCGCCGTCGCCCCTCAATCATAACCGCCAACTCGGGCAATTCCCGCGCCAACCGGCGCCGGGCTTTTACCATGCGGCTGTTGACCGCCTGGTGCGTGATCCCCAGGAGATCCGCAATCTGCTCATTGCTCAGCCCCTCCATGCGCAGTGCCGCCACCACCAACTGTCCCGGCGCCAGCGTCTCCAGGATCTCCCGCACTGTTTCCTGCGCAATCAGCCAATCGAGCGGATCCACTGAAAATCCCCCCAGACGCCCCCAGAATCTCCAAACCTCAATACACGTACCAAGTATGGCCCTTCCAAAATACCCCTCTTGCACACCGCAGCGCCAAATGCTGCGTTAGATGCTGCGTTAATCGCTGCGTTATATGCCGCGTCGCATCAGCCGCTAGAATCGTCTGTGAGCGGCAACGTCTCAACTTGCCAGCGAGGCCGCGCTTCTTTTCGCAGATAGATCCGCGTCCGCCACATCTTGTCTTCTACCTCCGTCCGCACCTCCCGCACCTCCAACTCCAGTCGCCCCGACTCCAACGCATCCAGCGCCGCCCACATTAAACCCCGCGCGAGCTGGTCCCGGCTGAGTCCCAACCGCCGACCCTGCTCTGCCAGGCGCGTCGCGTCCTCCTCGCGGATCCGGAGCGAGACCGCCCGGTTGCGCTCTGCCCAGGTCCGCCCCTCCTCATCTTCACGCTCGGCACGCCGTACGCTCTCCGGCCGCCTGGCCAACGCCGGCGCCAACTCATCCACCCCCACCAACGCCCGCCGCCTATTCATCGAGAACCCTCCAAACCAGTGCTGCGTACTCCTCCGCTGCCCGGCTTGTCGGCGCCGCCTCGAACACCGTCGCCCCCATCGCCGCGCACTCTCTGAGCACCGTTGCCCGGTGCACCGGCGGTAGTACCAGGTCGCCGAACACCTGCGTCAGCTCGGCATAGTTTGCCCGGCTCTCCCGCGTCTGGTCATCGTGGAACGTCGGCAGAATCCCGAACAGCCGCCCCGACCAACCGCCAACCTTCAATTCCCGCAGCTCGCCCACCAGCGCCTTGATCCCCGTCGAGCTGAGATAGTCCACCGCAGTCGGGATGATCACCAGGTCCGCGCTCCATAACGCCATCTCCTGGAGTCGGCCAACCGAGGGCGCCGTGTCTACCAGCACGTAATCCAACCGTCCGTTCACCTCCCCGCGGATCGCCCTGGTCAGCGTCTCATCCGCTGCCCGCTCTGCCACTAGCACCGTCTGAGCCGTCGCCGTCCGCGCGTTTCCCGGCACTACCCACAATCGCTCCCGCGCCTGCCGGGTCACGTTGTGCAGCCGTGCCCTGCCCACCAGCAGCTCGAACAGGCCACCCTCCGGGTTCATCCCCAAGGCCGTCGCAACGTGCCCTTGAGGATCCACGTCGACGAGCAACGTGTTCTTTCCCTTCAGTGCCAACCCGTGCCCCAGGTTGACCACCGTAGTGGTCTTGCCCACACCGCCCTTCCGGTTTGCCACCGCAACGATCCTCATCTTGCCCCCCTCGTTCCGTGCTATACTCTGCTGGGCCGGGTGGCCCGTCGCCACGACTCACCACCCGGCCCACCTGGAGGCAGGGGCTCACACCCCTGCCTCTGCTGTTACCCCTCGCGGCCGCCGCCGAAGCCACCAAACATGCTAGGCAGCAATGCCAGAAAGATAATCCCGACAAAGAACACCACGAGCATAATCAGACAGGTCACGTCACCACCGATGACCATAGTCTGCTGGATGTTCTGCCCGATGCCGCACTGGTAGCAGCACAGCAACGGTAGCGCCAGTGCTATTAGAATCGGGATTAACCGTCGCCTATTCTGCATCTGTATCACCCCCTTTTTACCGCCTGCTGCTGCTACTACTACACTGCCGCTAATCGTAGCTGTCGCCGTTGTCGCGTGTAGCAGTAGCAGCACTTTCCAACACCCGGCGCACTCGCTCATAGTACGCGCCGCCCGTCTTGCCAAAAATCTCACGCTCGATAGCGCGGCTTGTCCATCCCTTCCGATGCAACTCCAAGATACGCTCTGCTTCTGGATCGTCGCTTTCCACCTCCTCATCTTCCTCTGGCAAATCAAACGCTGGCCCCTCCTGGCCACGCAACGCCGCCGAGATCTCGGCCGTTGTTACGAGAGGTGCCTGGATCTCCAGTTGGGGTCGCCCGGGCAACTGAACAATTGCCCGACCTGCCACAACCAACCCAGCCGCCGCTCCATCCCCCAACAGCATCCGACTCTGGCTCCCGGACGAGGTATGGAACTGCACTCTCGTAGCCAACATATTGCGCAGCGCCGTATCAAGGCTACTCGCTTTCCAGTCCTGCCCCCCCAGCACGAACCAGATCCCGAATTTCCTGGCTCGTAGCACAAGCTCTTTCGTTCGGTTGTGCACCGACCGATCTGCTAGGAGTGCTGTTGCCTCATCCACCAACACCACGAGCGGCGCCAGTTGCTCATCACCCGCGCGCGCATTGTATGCACTTAGCGAGTCCACCCCCGGGAACTCGTGAAATAACGCCCGCCGGCGTTCCATCTCTTCCAAGACATAGGCCATGATACGCAGCGCCTGCCCGGTCGTTTCGGCAATCGGCCACAGCAGCCGATCTGCCCGACTGAAGGCTGCGAACGTGACTCCCTCCAGGTCCACCATTGCGAGTTCTATAGGTTCTGCCGCCGTCGCAAGTTGGAGGCCAAGCGCCTTGAGAAAGATGCTCTTGCCCCAACCGCTGCTTCCCCCCACCGCCACATGGACCATCTCGCCCAGCGCCGCCGTCACAGGCATAGGTCGTCCCGATTCATCAACAGTGACACCCAGAGCCAGCCGCTGAACAGTTGCAGGATCAGATGCAATCTCGTGCAGTCTCACCACCCGCGGCCACGCAGCAGCCTGCTGCTTAACAGCCTCAGCAGAAGCCGCGCTGGCATCGTTTCGTTGCTGAAGGGTATGCAACGCCGGGAACGCCCGCGACCGCGCTTCCTCACGTTCGACCTCGAACCGCGCTGCGATCTGCGCCACCGACAACTCATCGTGCAAGGTGCGCTGCACCGTGCCATCGTCACCCATCAGAACTGCACCCTTCTCCGATCCCAGGTTTACTACCTGCCAGCCCTTATCTGTCATACGCACCAGAGCGCCCTCGGCACTGATATGCGCTGCCGCCAACAACTCTGCTAGATGCGTTGTGCCATTCTGCGCTTTCTGGCGTTCCGTCTCGGTTGCATCTCGTTCACGCTGGACGCGGTACTCGTGTGAGCGACGAGACATAGATACGAGCGCGGTATGGAACAGCCAAATCACACCGACGGTGGCCAGCAGGCACAAGAGCGTTACCAGCACGATGCCCAACACGTGCCAACCCGGCCACGCAGCCCGTTCCGGGCGCCATTGCGGAGCATCGTTTGCGCGGGCATCCAGCCAAAGGACGATGCCCAGCACGGCCGCGACCACAGCGGCCAATCCAATCTCCCGCCAATTGACGGGACCCAACTCCATCCCGCCTGGCTCATCACCCTTTTTCCACAAACCATCAGGATCTTTTCCCCAAGTCATTGCCCCTCCGTGCCGCTCACTTTTTAGCCAGACCTGCCCTTACCACTCCGGCCACCTGCCCGTCTGGTGCCGATACTCCTCGCGCTCATCTTCCGCGCAGTGTCCGCCCATCAGCATCAGCGCGTACAACAACGACATCACCGCCGCAAAGACAAGCCCCCCTACCATAATCGCAACCACTTCCCACATCACTGTCCCTCCGCCATCGCCTGTACCACCAGCCGCGTGCATTCCGCATCTGCCCGCGCCCGGTGCAGCTCTGCCGGCAGCGCCAGCTTTAACTGCCGCATCGCGTTCCCCAACTGCTGCCACGTGTACGACCCGTGATAATCGTTCCACGCCCCATAGTAGACCGCGTACGCCTCCATCGCGCACCAGTACTTTGCCGCCCCCAGCTCCAGCTCCACCCCCCGCGCCCGGGCCGACTGTCTCAACAGCCGCAAGTCAAACGCCCGGTTATAGATCACCACCACCTTGCCCGCCAGCGCCCCGGCCAGTGCCGGCAATATCTCATCGAACGCCGGCGCGGCCGCCACATCCGCGTCCGAGATCCCGTGTACCCCCGTTGCCCCGGGTGGGATCGGCTTGGTCGGCCGCACCAGCGAGTCAAACAGCACCGCCCCGGCCGCGTCGACCACAGAGATCTCCACCACCTCATCGTCCGACCCGAGCCCCGTCGTCTCCGTGTCCAGGTACACCACCATGTCCGAAGCCAAAACCTGCCGCGCCCGGGAGATCATCTCTTGCCTGTCCGAGTGCCACACATTCAGATTCATCTGCCCCGCTCCCTGCACCGCGCGCACCCGCACCGAGGCGCTATTCCACAATCCACCGCCCGCAGCACCGCCGCCGCTTTCTCATTGAGCCTGATTTGGCGTTCCTTGTCTGACCGCACCGGCACCGGCCACAACTCTCCCGTCTCCCGGCACTTGTAGAGGATCATCGCCCGCTCATAGCCGCCGTAGCACATGTACGCCTGTACCTGGTCCCCTTCCATCGCCACCGGCCGGCCCATATCCCGGACCTCCTCGAACCGCCGCACTGTCACACTCTTGATCACCAGCAGCTCCACCGCGCCCGTCGCCGGATCCACCAGCTCTCCGTGCGTGTGGCCCCGATAGCGTTCGCTCCACGGTGCCACCAGCACCCGGCCCGGCCGGTACAACTCCATAGCCTCGAGCCTGGCCAGCAGGTCCCTCTGGTGCAGCAGCCCCTCGTAACACCCCAGGGACCCCCGCACCCCCAGGCCCGGCCGCCCATTCCGCAGCTCCTCGTACAGCTCCACGGCGCAGCGCCCGATCTGGCTCATCCCCAGATAATCCCGCGCCTCCATCCCATTGTTGTTGCACGTCCAGTTCTCAACTAGCCTCCTTAACGTCCCTGGTTTCACGCTTCCCTCCTTGTCTTTGCTGAATCTCATCACAAGCCGCCAGCCTTCATCGCGGCAAGTTCGCTTTGCATGGCAGCGTAGTGCGCCCCCTCCAGCCGTCCGGTCTTTTCCATGTTGGCCTCAGCCCGGCGGTTGACACGATCCACAAAGCGCTGGATGTCTTTTCTCTGCTCCCATCGCTTGATTGCCCCGGCCCGTGCCCCATCCCGTGTATCTGCGGTGTAGATGGTCGATGCCATGCACTGAACACAGCTCACGGTGTACCCGTAGATCCCGGTCGCGGGATTGTAGGTGCCGTGAGTCAAGGCGCTGCCCCCACAGAACGGGCAGGCCGAAAGGATCATGTAGGCGGCGTGCTTCAGGTCCTCATTGTCGGGCGACAAGTCCTCTTTGGGGATGATGCCCATGCCGACCTGGGCGGCGGCTTGGCGCGTTTGCTCCAACTCGCCTTGCAACCGCTCGATCTCGGCGCAGGCGTGTTTGGTATAGCCCCACTGGGTAGCGCCTTCTGGTATTGTCTCGCCAAATGCTGTCTCGAACATGCACAATATTTCCTCAGTGATATGCTCTGGCGATGATTGTCGCAACCGTTCGACCTCGTTGGTCAATGTCTGGACGTGCTCGGCCAGCAAATCGAGCATATCCTGGTCAATGTCCGGTTCCTGCATTACCTCTTCCACGTCCTGCCTGATTCTCTCCAGGTCCAACATTTCCGTTACTCCCTTCTTACCTATCCGTTGCTTTCGCCTATCGAAACTCATCGAATGGTACATGCCTGAACCAGCGCAGGTTGGACCAATACCGCATGAACCGAGTCAACTCCCTGTCGGTCCAGTTGGGACCGACATAACTGTCGCGCACCAGGGAATCCAGGGGATTGTAGCGCATCGGGCTAGTGTAGCTGCCCAGGCTGTGCACCAGCCGGAGTCGGTACAGCGCGTCCTCTGGCGTGTCATCATAGCCGACGAGCACATACACGCTGATACTCCGCTTGGCGATCCCCGCCTTGCGTACCATTTCCCAGGCTGTCAGGAATTGCGCCTCTGTCCGAACGTGGTCAAAGGCCAGCCGCACCCGGCAATCCAGCTCCGCCAGTCGCCCGGCGTGATAGCCGGTCAGCAGCCGGGCGTCAAGTCCCTGGTTGAAGTCGATTCCCTTGACCGGTTTTAGCCGGTCGATCACCCGGTCAAAGTGCGCCCGGCTGCAGGCCAACAGGTTGTTATCGCAGACAATCGGGCGGATAGGCCAGTCGTCAAGCTCCCTCAACTCCCCTTCCGTGCGCCACACAGCACAGAACGAACAGCGCCGGACACAGCCCCGGCTTGTGAATGTGGCAAGTGGGTTGTGGAGCTCTAGGGCATCGGGCCAGGTAGTGCCAACCTCCGCCACGTCTGCCAGGTAGTCAGGCATAAGGTTGACAGCCGGCCCGCCCGCAATCACCCGCTGCCCCATCGCGCCCAGCCACACGGCTCGCTGATAGGCTTCGGGCAAATTCCAGGTAAAGGGTATCGAGAGCCGGGTTGTACCGTTCTCGCTATGCTCTACCATGCTCCCCTGCCATTTGCCGTTAGACATTGCTGTTGACCTAATCCCCGAAACCGCCGCCTTGCCGCTACTCCCCCCTCTCAGCAACCGTCTCCGTTTCTGCTAGCGTGCCCTGCCTGGCGAAATCCCTGTGCGCCCACACGCACCACTCGCCAAACAGCTTGACGTATTTGATACCGGCCACGAACACGCCACAGTATCCGGCGCGGTCGGCCTGGTTCATCGCGGCCTTATCGCAGTCTGGATCATAGCGCGTATCGCCTGAGTACATCGGCGCAATCTCCCTACCGCCCTGCCAGCGGCGCACGAGATCGGTGCCGGGTATCGGCTCTCCTATTTGTATTGGTGGGTCAGGTTTTTCTGCCATCTGTCTCTCCCCGCTATCGTTGCTATGCCGCTATTGGGATGGACCACGAAGCTCCCGGTAGTCATCCGCAGCCCTGATTACTGCAACAGTATCTTCCGGGGCGACGGCCGGCAGTCGATGGAGCACCACATGGGTTAATTCATCGGCAGCATCCACAACGGCTTGCAACCGCTCGGCTGTCGCTTGCGCGTTCCTGTATTTGATCCATAGTTGCTCATTTTCATCTCTTAGCCGCTCTACCTTGGTCAATAGCCCCTTTGTTGTACGGTCCGGATAGATAACCCGCACATAGGCACGATGGTCAAACGCTTCGCCATGCTGCAAGTGCCATTCGCCGGGCGGTAAGCCATCAATCGTCGCATCACAGGCGTAGGTTTCACAAAACAGCAACACGATATCAGCAAGTGCGCCTGCACCTTTCTTGCAGGCACGGTGGACCTGGTCCATATTGACGGTGTTATAAGTGTGTATCGACGGGCTGTACTTCTGAAAACGATAGGCATAAATCTCCGCCGTGTCGCCACCATAGCTATGATTGTGATGCAAGCACTCTATTAGTTCTGCCCACGTACAAAGCAGCTCCATCAGGTCAATGTCTAGAATGTTGGTTCCTATTTTCATCACGCCTTCCTCAATAGCTATCGGCTTTTGTGCCGACATAGGGCACACCGGCAGCATCGGCCAGCTGTTGAGCCTTCGCCTCTGCGCGTGCCCGGTCCCTGTAAGTGCCGACACCACGATGCAGATGAACCGTGCGGGTGCCAGCATAGTCGCCCATGCGAACGCGCTCCGTCTTGGCGATAACCTGAACCACGGTTGCCTTGCCCTTCTCTATGAGCCGGATACCGTATGCCGCCGTTGTCATTTCCGCTACTCCCCCTTCCGCAATCTTCTCTTAGGTGCTGTCAGCCATGCGCCTTGCAAAATCGGTGTCACTGTCGCGACGGTACTGCCACAACGCCTCTTGGCCTCGATACCATTCCTCATCGGACATGTCATCTGACAATGCCAACTCGTTTCTGTCCAACGATTCGATGAACGCCACAACGACGGCCGCCAATTGCACAAGTTCGGCCCGCAACATCTGGACACTCTCGCGCTGAACAAGCGCCTTAGCCACCTCTCCAAATTCCTCTCCGGCAATCGCAAACCAGACAAGCGGATCGTGGTTCTGGATCCCCCACTTGTCGTCTTGCCTCTTGCGCTCTAATGCGATGCTACGAAAGACGCCACTTTGCAAGTAGATCCGAACCGCTTCCTCATGCAATCTGCTCACCGACACCGCTCCACCTCACGCGCAAGCAGCTCATAACCGAGCGCATTCGGGTGGTACCCATCCTCGCTGATGCAAGTCATCCCGCACGTGTACATGACCGTCCAAGCATCCACCACGCAGATCCCGCGCTGCCCTGCCTCCTCCGCGATGATCCCATTCCAACGTTCGGAACGCGGTATTTTTTCGTCAATCCAATTCAGCCAGGGGATATTGACGGCAATAACGCGCTCGCCCATGCCCAACGCGGTATCCAGGAGGCGGGCGTAGCGCCTCTGGAAGAGAGACGGGTGTCCAGGGTACGGTTTGTCACTACCCTGCACAGCGTGCGTGCCTAACCCCAGCACAAGCTCACCATACCGCTCCCCCTCGTCGAAATCAATGCTCCCCTCGTAGCGTAACTCTTCCAACGACAAGATGCCGTCACTGATGTGAAAGACGGTCATGTGTTCGCCCGGCGCGACGCCCGGGATGTTGCCCGTGACATTGTCCCCGACGTACAGGGCCAATTCCGGCTCACTTGTTGCCGCTAGAGGCAGATAGGCCGTATGCTCCCCGCAACCCAAGAGCCCCATCAGGAAGCCCAGCATCGCCACAACGATCAGCTTGCCCTTCATCATGCTCCTCCTTATATTCTGTCGAATGCACATGGAAACCGATCCAGATACTCATCAAGTCCAAAGGATTGCTCAAACATATCGAGGCGGCAGTCCCTCCCAGCACGTTGCCGCAGCTAGACCGACCTCTAGTCCCGCACCAATGTCCAACAGACGCAACAGCCGGAACATCTCTGTCTTGCTGGCCATCATCGCCGCTCCTTCAGCCACGCCGTCAGCCGCTCCGCCGTCCGCTCCGCTGGCGGCCACCACGGCAGACCTATCGCCTCGAAAAAAGCCTCCTCCTCCTCCACCGGCACCACCTCGCCGTGGTGCCACAACTCCCCATCCCGCAGCCGGTACCCCAGCGGCAGGCACCCCCCGTGGTACTCGTGCGAGGCCCAGATCTTGTTAAAGTCTGCCGGCCCCGTCCGCAGTGCCAACACGTAACCCCACGTGTGCCGCTGCGCCACGAACAACTCCACCACCAAATCCTGGCCGCCATTCCGGAACCGCGCCCGCTTGTACTTCGAGCCCCAGCGAACCAGCCGCTCATCCTTCTCCAGCACCCCCCGCGTCAGCGCCTCGTCCATCGCCATCTCGAACATCGAGTACTCTTCCGACTCCCAGAACCCCACCGGCCGCTGCCCCATCCCCGGCAGCACCACCAGCTCCAGGTCCTTCACTTCCGGCTTTTCCCGGCGCACGCTGCCCGCGATCTCGATCCGCTCGCAGCCCCAGCTCAATTCCTCGATCAACTGCTCCCCAATCGCCCGCGCATCCGCAAGTTTCACCGTATGCCCCCCTTTTCCAGCTCGTACTCCACCCAGGCCCGCACATCCCCGCCAGCCTGCCAGAACTCGGTCACGTCGCGCCCCTCTGGCACAACAGCTCGCCGTGCCCGGCCCGTCGCCCGGGTCCACGCCGCCGCGCCCTCGTCGCCCGCCTGGTCGACGTCGAACGCTACCAGTAACTCGCTGGCCTGCATCAGATACGGCCGCCACCGAGGCGGCAACGCCATTCGCGCCCCGCCTGCTGCCACCACATCCACCAGATCCCCCGCTTCTTGCCAGGCCACCAGCGCGTCAAACTCACCCTCGCACACCAGCGCCGGCATCCCCGGCCGCATCCTCGATGCCCCGTACAGCGCCGGGCGGCTCCCCCGCACCTGCGGATACTTCTCTTTCCCCGAGCTGCGGAACTTGAGCCGCCATGTCACATCTTCCTCGATGCAGGGCAAGAGCACCCCGGCCGGCAGCCACACGCCGTGCCGCTTCCCGTCCGCCGCCCGCGGGAATCCCCACCGCTCCGGATCCGCGAACTCTTCCACCGGGTGATACCCCACGCGCCACGCCCGCAGCGTCTCGTCCTCCAGCCCACGACCTCGCAGGTAATCCACCACCCGCTCCCCGCCCTCATCCCACAGCGCCTGCTCACTCCGATTGATAAAGACCCGCGCCGCTTCCTGCCACACCAACCCCGGCGCCTCGTTCGCGTCTGGTGCCGCCGTCCGCACCACGCGCACCGGTCGTTCGGGCAACTCCATCGCCCCCAACTGCCGCGCCGCTTCGACGAGGCTCACCCCCTGCCGTGCCTGTACCCAATCCAATGCGTCTCCGCCCTTGCGGCAGGCCCCAAAGCAGTACCAGCGCCCATTGTCCGGCGTCACCCCCAATGAGGGATCCTTGTCCGCGTGAAACGGACACCTCCAGAATAGAAATCGCCCGTGTCGTCGCGCCGCAGGACCTAGATCACGCTCCACAACCGCTCCTATGTCCACCTTGCTGAGTAAATCTGTAATGTCTATCATAGTTACACTGTAGGTTTTGTCATAGCCATATGACAGAACTATGACAAAACCCCCTGGGGTTTTGGCAGCGTTTAGGGACCATATGACAACTGCCAAAACTGACAAAACCCGGTTTTGGCAGTACTTTTGGGACATATGACAACTGCCAAAACTGACAAAACCTCTGTTTTGTGCCTTTGGGGGAGGTTTTGTCATATGTCATACAGCCCCCGGACAAAACCGCTATGACAAAACCGACAAAACTGACAAAACCTCTCATTCCGTCACCACTACCCATCTGGCTGAAGGTCGACCGCCCTTGCTGCCCGGATCCTCGACGAGTCGCCGCAACACGCCATCTTGCTCGAGGCCAATCAGGCACGCTTCTACTTCTGCCCTTCGCATATTCAGGGAACGATACAAATCGCGCAGGGACGCCCCTTCTCTACCAGCCTCTTTCACCCGTACCAGGATCCGGTCTTCCAGCTCGTTCGTCGCTGCATCTTCAAACAGCACGCGCAACCGGTGGGCGCTCGCCCGCCACTTTTCCGCGAACTCTAGCCCCCGCGCCCAATGCGCCATCTCTATCGCCGGCGTGTCGTGCCCGTCCCAATCGAACGCGGCCAGGATCATGGACTGTTTTAGCGCCTGCTCCGCCAGTCGCCCGTACACCCCCCAAAGCTCCTCACTCACCGGGCTTGGAGGCTCTAGCATCGTCCTGGAGGTCGCCTTGAAATAGGCCAGGAAGCGGTCATACACACCATCAGCCAGGCGCATGCTCAATGCCTTGCCCGGTTCGTTGTACGTCGACGCCGGCAGGTCCGCTTCCACCAACCGCTTCAGCCTGGCCAGCAGCGCCATCGGCTCGCCCACCTGGTGCGCGTTGCCCATTGACCAGGGCGGCAACTCGTCTGCCGTCACCAGGCCGAACCGCGGCCACAGACCCGAGAACCACAGCAGCTCCATGTCAGCCCGTTGCAGCGCCCGCGGAGTCGTGGCCCCCAGAAACGTGAAATACGCCTTGCGGATCACCACCCGCCCCGCGCTCCGCGTTTGCCGTACGTACTCGTGCTCACAGTCGTACAGCCGCATCAATGCTTCTGCCAGCCCGATGTTGTAATCCTTTTTCATTCCCACGAACAACGAGCTGGCCTCGTCGAGCACGATTCCACGCTGTGCGGCAAAGTTCCGCCCTTCCTGCCAATCGTCCAGGGCCTCCATCGTCATCTGCTGGGGTTGTGCCCCTGATAGCTCGCTCACCATCTCTTCTGGGCTCATCTCGCTCGGCAGCAGCAGGTGTTTGGCCGTCTTTCTCACCAGCGCCCGCGCCACGTTCAGCCCCGTTGACTTCGCATAGAGTGTCGTAGGCGCCACCCAGAGCATCATCAAATTTGGATAGAGAGCCTTGTGGCTCAGCCGCAGGACCAGGCGCCGCGCGATGGCCAGGCTCCCCAACCACAGCGCCGCGCTCTCGTGGAAAATCCGGGGCGTGAGGCTTGATACCTTGCAGGCATACTCCACGTACTCATCGAGCCAGCGCCCGGCGCCCGCGCCCAGCCCTGCTTCCACCCTCGCCGATAGCGGCAACGCCGGCACCTCGCAGTCGAATCGCTTTGTCTCTTGCTGGCGGCCTGGCGGGGTCCGTGGATCAAGAGCCAGGATCGCCCGTTCGATCTCGTCCGCGTTCGGATAGGCCCCAATCGCCTCGCGAAACGCGTCCATCCGTCCGCGCCCGTCCGGCTCACTCACCGCCTGGAATAGCGAGGCCCACGCGCCCTCGAGTTGTGGCATCGGTTCAGGTGCCGGCATCCCGGCCAAGACACGGGCGACTGCCCACGCAGCCATTTCATCGTTCATGCTTGCCTCTCTGCAATCCAGTGTAGCGTGCGTTGGCCCCCCGCAGCTCGCTTGTCATCCCGCCCACCTCGCGTTTTTCGCCTCCAGATTTTCCGGAGCCATTGACCCGGCCCCCCGCCCAAGCCCGGTTTTTTCGACGGGGGGAGAGGGTCGGGCATATGTAGCAAACCGTGTGAATTGGCATGATACAGAATAATGGTTCGCATAAGAAACGCTAGACGAACCATCTTATCACCGCGCGTTTTCACGCCCCGCCCGAGGCAGCTCCAGACGCCCCGAAACGGCAAAACCGGAAGCATCCATTGCAGGTGAGAGAGACTTAGGTGGTGCTGTGCCACTGCTATGCGAACCAATTTCGCCACAATTGCTCTGACAGTTTGGATCCGGGCACCTCGTCGGTAACACTGTCCCGTCCATTGCCCCCTCCCCATTCGCCCCGCAGAGGCCGCACATCTCCCAAGTCGATGATGCCCGGGCGCACGTCGAGCTCGCAGCTCTCCAGGAATGCACGTACAACCTCACCGGCCAACTCTGCCTTCTTCCATCCTGCGTTGTATTCCTCGAACTGAGCATGGCCCGGATACATGAAACCAACAACTTGCAACCGAACCAGCGGCCAGTACCAGGACAAGATCCGACCTGCCTCGTCGAATGCCCGAACGTGCACGCCGATGCCTGCCACGCGCACATCCACGCCCTTGAACGTGGACTCTGTAACGTCCAACTCTGCCACGCGCACCGTATGACCGGCCTCCAACTCTGCCACCAGGTCATCGAGCTTCACAAAATGAATCACGCCGCTCATTTGCCCCCTCCGTTGAAATGCTGAAAGGCGTCCAGATAGCCCGCCCATTGCCCCCCGTATCTCCCAGGCGCCGAGGTGATCTCGACGGTGCGCCTGGCACCCAATACGCGACGAGGAATGATGTACGGGTACAATTCATCCTCGCGGTTTACACACAGCACTACAACCAAGTCGCCGTTCAGACGATGATTGTTGGACACGTCGTGGAGCAATGCCTGGTAATACTCGCCACATCGATCACGCTTGCGCCGGGACCTGCACACTTTCAGCTCCACAGCGTGGCCAGCAATCAGCAGATCAACCGGATCGTTCGCCCCACAGACGGCTACCGGGCCAATGCCCCGGGCCTCCAACACCCGAACGAACCTCGCGCGATAGTGCTTCTCGACGACCTTTGACAGCGCCTGTGGCATCTTCCACTTGAGTTGCTTCTGTTCGTAATCGTGCATCCGTTCGATGTCTCGATCCAGAACAGGATCCATCACGTCCCCCTTGAGTCTTGATTCAAATTGCACGGCCGGGGAGTCGAACCCCGTGGGACCCTTCACCCGTTGCTCGGAGGTCCAGGTGCCTCTGCCTAGCGGCGACGTTGCCAAAGCGCCGCCGATGCGACCGTTCACCGCTGCTACCCGCAACCCGCCGTGCATCCACACACCTGCCAGTCTACCCGGCCTGATCACCGGGCCTCCCCGTACCACCCGTCACCGGCTGTGGTTTGTGACCGAACTTGCGCCGGAACCGTCCGACGTCATACACCCAGCCCGCCGTGCACGTGGCAAAGTGCACCGTGCCGTCCAGGTTGTACGGGCGCCACTTGCCACGCCCGGTGCGCCTGAACTCTATCACCTCGCCACACGCCCGACAGACAGCCATTAGACCAGCTCCACCGCTACGGTGTGCCCGCGCCGGAACAGGATCTCGGTGCGAATGTACGCCACGCCGTTCTCGGTCTGCGGCCGGTGCTGAATGCGGTACACCTCGGTAGCTCGCACGCTCAGGGCGAACTCGGGCATCTGGCCGCCGTCCGTGAATCGCAAATGCACATCCGTGACCCTCTGGGGATGGTCCGGGCTCTCGACGCGCCCGGTGCCGATCTCGGCCAGTTCCCAGCCCTTGATCACCTCCAGCGTCTGGTCCATCGTCTCTTGCCGATCCGGGTCCTCGATGCGCCGCAACAGCATCCCGCTAACCGGCCTCAGCGCCTGTACCACTTGTTCTGGTCTCATACGGTCTCCTTGATTTGCCTCCGTCCGAGCTGCCTGCAGCTCGGCCAGGAGTTTGCACAGCAGTCCGTGCATGTCGTCTGCATCATCCGCGATCCTGGCCAGGTCAGCGCCGGCCGGGTCCACAACTGCCATTAGCTGCCTGTCTCCCTGTGCCCGACGCTTGATTTGCCGGATCCTGATGGACAGGATACCCAGGGCCTGCTGGATGTCTGCCACCAAGCCACCAAGCGATTCCAGCCCTGCCAGTTGCTCAGCGTCTGCTGCTGATGGCCTGCTCATAGTCCGCCACGTCGTCCTGCGTTGCTTTGGCCTCCGCGATCCAGCGCACGATGCGCGGGGCCACGGTCCCGATGCCCGCCGCAACCGTAACCAACCCGTGAAACGCAACTGCATCCCAGGGAGAGACGGTCATGGCCAACAAATGCCGGGCCAGCGCCCAGCCCACGATGCCGCACCAGATGGTGAAACAGCCGTGTGCGTAGGCGACAATGCGGTGCAGTTGACCTGTTTCTGCGTCGACCAGAAAGGGGATGATTCGCCACGGAAACCAATGGCCGCCAAAGTTCCACAGCGCGACCAGAGCGAGCAACGTCACATCGATGAATTGCAGCAATTGCGGCATCGCAAAACCCCACAGACCTCCAGAAACATGGTACACTGGCTTTGCACCTTAACAAGAGAATCAGGGGCCAGAGCTGGTTTCTCACCAGGGGGGCCATCAGCTAACCGGAAACAGCCCCAGGCGCCTCACCCTCTAAACCGGTTTTCACCGCCGCCTATGCGGCCGTAGCCCCTGTTGCTTGCCGCCACCTCGCCACCATCGAGGTGCCCGCTGCCGGTTTCCCCTCCAGAAGTTGATCCACTGCCAACTTGAGCAAATAGTGGCAGGGCACTGAGGGCCAAGCCCCCCGGCTTGATCCACAGTACCTCTGTGCGCTCCAACGCCCGATCAGCATACGTGTCCAATGTCACCCGTTGCCAGTCGTGATACAGTTCGTCGTACAACGAGCACGGATAGCTGCTGATAATGACCGCTCCTTTGCAGGCTCTCGCCATGCTGGCCAGCTCGCGATGATCGTCGTCTGTCATCTCGTGCTCGTAAGCCTGCCCTATCCATCGCTCATTCCGCGTTGCGTGCTGATACGGTGGATCGAGATAGTGCAGAGCTGTCTCCCGGTCATATTGCCGAATGACTTCAAGCGCCGGCCGGTTCTCGATAACCACACCCTGCAACCTCGCTGTTACCTGCTCTAGGATGCGCGGCATGTTGGCCCAATCCATCATCGGCGTGGTGTAGGACCGGTCCACCTTTGCCCGGAACCCCGTACGCCACGTGCTATGGAGACCCGCCGTGCTGAATCCTGCGGCAGCCCGGAATAGGGTTCTCCTGGCCTGTTCAATGGGATCATCGGCCGTAATGTACGATAATTCGAATTCCTCGCGGGCATAGGGTGTCAAACGTACCAGTCGGATCAACTCTCTCGCTTGGCTCGCATTGCGCAGCACGCGAAATAGATTGACCATCTCGCCAGATAGATCGTTGTAGATCTCGGCATAGCTGCGGGGCTTACGTAGCAATACCGATGCTGCCCCGCCAAATGCCTCCACATAGGCTTTGTGAGGGGGGAAATAACTGATAATCCACGGTGCCAATCGCCACTTGCCGCCGTGGTACCTCACTACCGGACGGTCAACCATTCCTCAACCTTTAGTCCGCATGCGCTTCGACGCAAAAGTCCGAGTACGCGCATGCCCGACATTCGTCTGACTTGAGTGAGAATCGCCCCTCACAGGGCAGACAGGCGGGGCAGCCCTCCGGGTCGAGCTCGTGGACCAAGCCCTGCACCAGAGACAGCGACGCACCGCAAATCTGGCACGTATCACCGTCCTCGTCGGCCAGTCGGGCAGACAGAGTGCAGGTAAGCTCGAGTCGAAAGGAGATCCCGTGCTTCGCGCTACAGGGCGCGGATATTGAGAAATCCACGTCATCGAGCTCGACGGCGCCGGCGTAGTGCTGGCTGAACTCGGCCTGCAGCCTGGCAAGATGGCTCAGGGAGACACCGCCAGCCACGTGGATTACGGCGCCCCACCAGCCCTCGGTCCACTCCTCATTTTCATACCGCACCTGGTGCTCACACGGCTCACAAGCGTAAAAGTCGTGTAGCCGACCGCGCAAACGCGGGGCAAGCCACTTGGCCGCTTCCCTCACGCGCGGCTCTGCCGCCTCGCGGTCGTAAGCCAGAATCGGCGGTTCAGGCATTCCGGCCCCCCTTCCGGCCGGCACGATAGCCATCGAGCCAGGCGTCCGCGACGGCGGCCGACGCGACCAGCCCAATCGCCAAGCCTCCCAACGCAACGCCGATAACGATTCCAATGCATAACGAGGTCATGATCTCCAGTCCTCCTCCTTACAGAAATACAAACGCCCTCACTCTTGTGAGGGCGACTCACACGGTACCTGGACGTTGATCCGGCGCGCTTCCTGCCGAATCACAAAACGCAAGGTGTCACTTTTGCTCTTGATACCATAGAACTCCTGGATTACCTCGAACTCCCTCACTTGCACGGGAGACAGATGCGCACCTATCAATTGACTCTCTTGTTCACTCATCTCTAGCTACCTTTCTAATGCTGTTAGTCAGCCATCTAAGATTATACACCACTTTTAGAAGGATGTCAAGTAGTTTTAAACGCCAATCTAAGAAACTTGAGGTATATTAGAGCCGTGGCTAAAGACTATGAGATGTTTTGGCTTTGGGTCCAACAACAGATGGAGGCTCGCGATCTCACCTGGTACACCTTGGAAAAGGCTGGGGGAGTTTCCAATGCAGCGATCTCGCGGCTTGCCCGCGAATGGCGGAAACCCACGGTCTTTGTTTGTCAAGCGATAGCGAGAGGGCTGCGTATTGGACTAGAAGACGTACTTCGCCAGGCGGGCTACCTCCCCTCCCAACCCACGGAAATCGATCCCCGTATGCAAGCCACGGTGGACCAGTTGCTCGCTATCTGGCACCGACTCTCAGAAATCGACCCCGACGCGTTGGACAGGCTGTTAAATGTTGTAGTCATGCAAGCCGAGATGGTGGAAGCCACGGCACGCGTGGCAGAGCAATCCAAGATTAAAGAAGCTGACACAGGCCCAAAAAAGTAGCATAACATCATAGCACTGGAGCGATGATGCCAAAATCCCGGCTATTCCTTGAAACAGTAAGCCGGCTGGTAAGTCTTAATGCATCCACAACTCTGGAGTACGTGCTAGAAGAGGCTGCTCACATCGAGCAGGATTCCTTGCAGCGTCTGCCATGCCAGAAGGATATGCTACTCGTGCTAGATGCCCAAGACCGCATTATCGCCTGCAATAGTGTCTCTGCATTTCGCCTTGGGCGCCACCTCCACGACCTGCTGGGCCAGAAGTTGTGGACGTTGCTTCCACCGCACATCGCCGGTTTCCGCCGAAACATTGTTACGCTGGCAAGAGAGCGAAATACGGAGTTTCACTACTTAGATAACCTATCCACACGGTGGCTTGATACCTTTGTCGAGCCGCTAGGTGGGGGCATGATGTTGATCCGTGCGTCAGACATCACTGATGGCGCACGTTTCTACTTTTCAGGAGGGCACGTACAACTTATCGCTGCATCTGGTGTAGCCCACATCATTGACTAGGAAGGTCACATGAAGCAAATCCTGATCCCTTTCCTGTTTCTTCTACTCATCCTTGCTTGTGGCAACACAGCCGAGCGCAGCGACAGCCAGGCGGCCGCCACCCTCCGCCCTACTTTCACCGTCGCCGTCGCCCTGATCACCAACACCGCCATTCCACCGACCAACACGGCTACTCCGACACCGATGCCGGCCCCCGACACCCCGGCGCCGGCACCAACGCCCATTCCGCTCACAGCGACGTCCCCGCTGCCAGCGGCCCCAACCACGCCACCGCCAACGGCTGGTCCGCCGCCCGGCGTGGCCCTGGTCGCGGCCGGTGTCTGGAAGTGCCCGGCCGGCATCGCCGGCGCCAGATACGTCGGCAGTTCGGAGAGCGACAAGTTCCACGTCCCTGTGTGCACTCACGCGAAAAAGATCGAGGATGAATACCGGCTTTGTTTCCTGGACAAGCCGTCAGCTATCGCCTATGGCTATGTGGCCTGTGGGGTGTGCAGACCATGACCGCCGTTATCACGGTACGCAAAAACTGGAGTTCACACGGTCGGGTAAAACGAAAAACCGTGTGAACATCGCGCGCGCGTCCGGTTATCACGGTTCGGGTCCGTGAGGTCGGAGGTTCAAATCCTCTCGCCCCGACAGGAGTGCACACGGCAGGTCAATCGGCCGTTCCGTGTGCACTCTGCATTACACAGCGGCACAGCGGCCAGAACCTCAGTTCACACGGCTCGAAAACGCGCACCAGACCCGGACGCGCCAAACGCGCAGTTTGTGAGTGATACACGTTGCCTCACCAGCACGTTCACAAATCTGCAAGGAGGTGCAGTTCACATGGTACGCCAGTCCGAAATCACGCTCAGCAAGGCTGTGGAGGGGTTTCTGCTGCACAAAGCGGCGGAGGGCAAGAGCCGGCATACTCTCTCTGACTACAGAGTGAGCCTCAATAAGCTGCTGGCCCACGCCGGCGACATTCCCCTGCGCCAACTCGGGATCGGCCGGCTCCGCAGCTTTTTCGCTTACCTGAACGACGGGTACACCACCACCCCGGCCGGCATCGCCCCCCGTCCGGAGCAGGCCCTATCACAGAAGACAATCCGCAACATCCACGCGGCCGTCTCGTCGATGTTCACTTGGGCCGTCAGCGAGGGGTACGCCAAGGCCAACCCCATGTCGCGAATCAAACGGCCAAAGGGCGAGCCACCGCCCATCGAGCCGCTTTCCCAGGCCGACATTGTAGGGCTGATGCAGGCCGCCGCCGAAACTACCCCGTGGAAAAACCGCCCGGGCATCCGCACCCAGCGGCCCACAGCGGCCCGCGATCAGGCTATCATCCTGACCTTGCTCGATACCGGCCTGCGAGCCAGCGAGTTGTGCAACCTCACCACCGGCGACTTTAACCAGGCCACCGGCCACATCCAGGTCCTGCGAGGCAAAGGCAAAAAGTCGCGCACCGTCCGCGCCTCGGACAGCACCCGGCGCGCCATCTGGCGGTACCTGGCCAGCCGCGGCCAACTCGCCGACGATGCACCCCTGTTCGCGACCTCGCAGAATGGCCACGAGCTGCACATGTCCCGGTACGCCCTTGGCCGGCTCCTGGAGAGGATGGGCGAGCGGGCCAAGGTGCGCAACGTGCATCCGCACAGGTTCAGGCACACGTTCGCCATCGAGTATTTGCGGAACAACGGGGATATCTACACCTTGCAGCAGATACTGGGGCACAGCACGCTCGACATGGTCAAGAAATATCTGCACATTGCCCAAGCCGACCTGGACACCAAGCACAAAAGCGCCAGTCCCGTGCGGAACTGGCGCTTGTAGGGCGCCCGGCTCGCCCTGGGGGGCTTAGTCAATCACGACGTGCGGCGCTGGCGACAACAGGCAGCGAATCTCCGCACAGAGAGCGGCGATCCGTTCCACCCTGGCCAGCACCTCGGCAGTCGGGATCGGTTGGGGCGCCGGCTCGTCCACCACCGACTGCTCGAACACGAGGTTGAGGTGGTCATGGTCCGTGCCGGCCTTCATCCCGAGTCCCAGGAGCACGTCCGAGTTCTGCCCCCATACCCAGACTGCATGCGGCCCGATGGCCGGCGGGGCGTAGTATGCCCCTGGCCCCATCGCAAGTCCCACATCCCCGTTCAAGTTTGTTATCCCCGGCTGGTCCGCCCGGTTCGGGCGCATCCCCGCCGGCAACCCGTTGACCGGCATCGCCTGGGGATTCTCCGGCGCGTCGGGCCAGTACCACGCGATCCACAGGTCGACGGCCGGGCGCCCGTCCGCAGACCGCGCCTTGACCATGACCGTGGGCGCGGCCAGCGGCGCGGCCTGCACGCGATCTGGCTTGATGTTCCGATCCGCGTGAACCTCGACCAGCCGCCAGCCCGGTCCGGGCATGGCCGGGTGGATCACCAGCGGGCCGAACTCGCGTTCGAGCCACGCCCAATTGCGCTCGATGCCGTACTCGTCATAAATCTTCATTGCTTCCCTCCTCGATCCCGAGCTGCGCGAACAGGTCCGCCACCAGCCGCGCCTGCTCCACCGGCCAGCGGTCGTAGGCGCCCACCGCGCGCTTCAAATGCGCGGCCAGCTCGCGATCCTTGATCTCCAGCTCGAAGCGCATGTCGGTGTCCTGCCAGGTGACCCCCCCGCCCGGCAGCTCGCTCAGCTTCACGGCCTCCCGCTCCTCTGCCGAGAGCTCCAGGATCTCCAGGAGCCGCAGCGCTTTCCTGATGAGCGAGATGTGGCCGGCCTGCGCGTTCAGCGCCTGCACGGCCATGATGCGCTGCCACGCCGTCAATTCCAGTTTCAGCATGTCTCCTCCTTCACACATAGTATGGAATCCAACGGTCTGTGCCGTTGATGTTGGCTTTGAAATACCCGCCCAGCGCCTTCTCCGTGGCGGCTGACCACGGACCGTCCAGGCGGATAATCGGCGCGCTCTCATGATCCTGGTCGAAGTGAGCCACGGCTCGATTCACCTGATAATTCTGATGAGCGTAAAATGCCGGCCAGGCTCCGTCGTTGTTGTTGCGACAGGACAGACTTCCGCCGGATGCTCCGTTGATTCTGACTTCCACGTCGCTGGCGTCGATGTAGATGGCTGTCCAGGTCGTCCCCCCGGCCGTGCTATTGACGAGATCGAATCGCATGTCGGGCGCCGTGCCCCAGGATGGGCCGCCAGACGCGATGGTCATGACCCCCGTCGAGGCAACACCGATATAACCGCTCACCGTCGAGAACCCGGTGTCCGAGAACCACGATATTCCCCGACTCTGACTGTTGATGGAGAAAAGCAAGTTCGCCGCCGAACTCATCTTGATGCCGCCACCGCCGGCATAGATGGCCCCGTCCGCGCCAACATAGCACTGGATGGTTCCAGTCTTGGTGGCGCGAGTTGTCAATGCATTCTCTTTGCCATAGATATTGATGCCCGTATTGGCGTCGATCTCGACGCCCGCTCGGTCGTACCACTCGCCATCGATAACTGTATAGCTGGACAGCTTCAGATGTCCGCCCGACAGGTCCGTTTGCCTGACTCTCCCGTAAGTATCTCCCTCCGGCACCTCGTCAATGGTATCAGCCGTCGCACATGCTCCTGCATCGGTCAAGTTGGCGATACCAGAACCGCCAGTGATCGTGATGGAACCAACCACGGTCAAGGTCGAACCATCCCAGCTGATCCTATTCCCAGCCGTGGTCCCTATCCGGAATTTTGGTGTTTCGCCATCCAGCCCAAGCCAGATGCCGGTACCAGACGAAAATGTAGGGTCACTGCCAATTGACAGATATGTGGGAGCCAGCACCTGCCGAATGCCCGTTGCCCGGTTGGCCACCAGAAATTTGCCGTCGTAGATATACACGCCGGGCACGTCCACCGCGCCCGCGTCCGCAAGCGGCTTGCCCAGGTTGTGCATAGCCGCCACGTCCTCGGCGGTCAGCACCCTACCGAACAGGCCACACTCCGCAATCGCAACGTTGGCCCATGCCGTGTTAGCGTAAGTTGCCCCAAGCCTCAAAAGGGTCAGCGTCGGTGCCGTCAGCGCGGTTGTGGCCTCCGCCGATTGCGCTGCGTTCGTGTAGAGATAGTAGCTGTCATTGGTAAAGTCCAACGTCACAACCGAGTCAATCCAATCCCCCGCCGCAAACGTCTGTGCAGCAGAGGATGTGCGAATGGCCCCGTTGATGTAAAGGTAAAACAAGCCGGTCGTCGGGTTGTAGCCGAGATCCACCCGGTTGTTATTGTCAGCGCCCCGCGTGCTGAATAGCACGTTTTGGTTAGCAGACGGCCATGTACCGTTGTAGGCATACGGCATTTGGGCCACGAGCCGGAAGCTCCAAGCCGCCCGCCCACTAATAAGCGCGGCGTGGGCATCCAGGCTACAGACCGTGACTTCTCGTACCGACTGCGTGTTGTGGGCATTCGCGTCGCCGGTGAACCACGTATAGCCCGCCCCCGCCCCACCCCAGGCCAGAGACGTGGTTGCCGTTTTCGCTTCAACCTGTACACCGTCAAAGTATGCGTCGCCCACCGTCGTCATAAGTAGGGCTACGCGGATACCGCTCGATCCCACCTTGGTCACTTCCAACCGCTGCCAGCCCAGGCCGCTGCTGTTGGCCGTTACCTGGTTCGTCCAAGCTCTGCCATCGCTGGCCGCAAGTTGGGCGGTTCCTGATACAACGTACACCCACACGCTGACCCTATACGACGTGCCGTTGACAATTCCAGCCGTCACATCGTTATAGATGCCTCGCGACAGTGCCGCAGATGCGCTCTCGATGCGGCACGAGTAGGTGTGAGCATAGACGAACGATGTAGACTGAGACGTGGTCGGGCTGTTGACCGCCGTCCAGCCGGTGGGCACGGCCCCGGTCCAGGCACCGAAGACGGGGTTTAGCACATAATTGCTCGTAGCCTCTTCCACCACAAGAGCCCGCGTTCCGGCCCATGCGCCCTGCTCAGTGTGGAAAGCGCCCGAGATGGTGGCGACCTGCCCCCTGGTGGACACCCAGCTTCCCGGTCCGATCTCGCAGCCCGGCCCCCACAGCGCCAACCCATCCGCGGCGCTGAATAGCGGCTGCCCGATGGCGTTCGAGAACGCCGTGGCCACCACCGTGCCACTGACCAGCACCCCGCCGTCGACGGTCAGCCCGCCGGCGGGGTTCCACGCGATCTGATCCCCAACCCCGATCCAGCCCGCGCCGCTGGTCAGGATCGACACGGTCTGGGCGCCGGCGGCGTTGTACGCCTGGATCCCATCCACCGAATCGAGCACGATCCGCGCCTCGCTCGCCGCCGTCCGAATCGTGGCACCCGTGACGGTACCCGCCGTCACCGTCCCCAGGTCCGCCGAAATCGCGCTCAGCGTCCCCACGTTCAGCTTGTCCGCGGTAATCGTGTTTGCAAAGATTTTATCGCCCGTGATCGTCGCCGCCGCGATGTGGTCATTCAAAATCCGGCTCAGCTGCGCGCTCGCCTCAGCACTCGCCGTCCCCGTGTTCCTGGACGAGTCGCGCGCGCTCACCCGGTACCAGAACGTATCTTCCGCCGCGATCTCTGCGTCCGTAAAGTCCTGGTCTATATAGAAATTCTGCCGCCCGCGCCAGATCTCCGCGTACACCCCCGAGCTGCCGCCATCGTCCGGCGCGCGCTCGACGATGTATTCTGCCAGGTCCGCTTCCCCGTTCGCCGTCCAGCTCAGCCCGATCAGCGTCCTGCTGCTGGCCGCGCTCAGGCCAGCGACCTGCGCCGGCGCGTCCGTGTCCCGGGCCGTGGTGATGGACCTGGTCGCGCTCCAGGCCGACGCGTTGCCGACCCAATCCACGGCCCTCACGCGGACATAATGGTCCGTGTTGCCCGGCAGCCCTCGAAATTGCTCTTGCCGGTCCCCGCCGGCCGGATGCGTCCGCGTGATCGTGTACCCCGACAAGTCCGCCGCCGTGCCCACCTGCACGTCATAATGATCTAGATCCGAGTCTGCTACCTCACCCCACGTGACGTTGATGTACACGATCTGGTGCCCGTCCGCGTCCAGGTCCACGCCCGTGGCCAGGTTGCCGGCCACCAACGTTGGCGCTGCCGGCGCGTCGGTGTCGTACACCGTGCCGTTCACGTCGTTAAGCACTGTCTCCAGCGCCATCACCCGCAACCCCACGGTCTGCCGCACCACTTCCGGCTTGATCGGCTCATCGTTCAGAGTAAGATAGTACCGCCGCTTGTCTCCTCCTTTGCCCAGGAACCGCGTGGTGAGCGAACGGATGTAGAACGAGTCGTCAATGCCCAACGTCTCGTGAACGATGTCGATCTCCTGGCCGGCCGCCAAGCCGTCCTTCTCCGTCCAGCAGGTGTACGTATCGCGCGGCCACGCGTACTGCGCCAGAATTGCGTTGCCCCGGTCCTGCACCCCTTGCGCCGTCGTGATGCGTTGGTCCCGGCTCACACCATGCCGCTGGCCATAAACCGCGATGCTCGCCGCGTCTTCCACCCATCCCCAGACACCCTTGCCCTGGACGAACACCCTGTTGACGATCCGGCTCGCACTCTCGGCGCGCTTGAAGTCGCCCAGGCCGAACGTCGTCGAGCCATCCGGCGAGGTGCTGAGTCCGAATGCCGCCGTGTTGGCCTCGCTGGAGAAATAGTGCAACCGCATGTCTGCATCGACATAGTACCGTCCGCCGGTCCGGCTGCAAATGTCGTCCATGATCTCCCGGAGCGTCATCGCCGTGAATTCCATCGCCTCCATGCTGGCGTCGATGGTTTCCACGTAAGTCGTGCTGTCGATGTCACTCCGGTACATGTCGAACAGAGTGTGGATGATGGCCGAGTCCGCTAGCCCGGCGTTGACCTGCGCTCCCTGGATCGTCCTCTCATCCAGGAGGATGTTATTGTCCTGGCACGTCACCGTCCACACCACGGTCACGCCATCTGCCCGCGGCGCCTGCTCCGCCACCTCGCCCGTGAACAGGTTTGCGCCGCCGGCAGCGATCGCCACCGCATCCTTGGCCGCGATGCTCACCGTGCCGCTGTGGTCGCGCACCGTGAATCTGGTCAGTCCGACGAGGTGCGTCGCCTCGCTCTCGATCTCTATCGAGCGCACGTCCACGTATGCCGTGATGTCGTTGCCGCCTACCGTAATCGTCAGCGCCATTTGTGCTCCAGGATGCCCTCAGAATTTCGCAACCGCCAGATTTCCCTCATTTTTCGCCGTTCGCCCGCTCAGAAACGCTCCCAGGCCGATTCCCCGCGCCCGGGTCGCTCGAGTGCGGCCCGGGTCGCACCGGCAGCCCGCACCGCCAGCAACAGTACTGTCCGTTCCCCGCCGCCTGCTCCTGGATGCGCGACCCGTTCCATCCACACCATCCGCAATGGTAGGTGGTCATCGTCAGAACTCCCGCGCGCCCCGCAGCGCCAGCACGTCCTCGATGCGCTGCGCGATGCGCTCAATGTCGTCGTCGGACCGGACCGAGTCGCGTCCGAAATATTGGTTGATCACCAGCCCGCCGCCAAAGTAGCGCCCGCCGGCGCCGCCCTGTGCCGCCAGCGCCGGCGCCGCCACCGGCTGCAGCGTGAACGTCGCCGACAGGTCGGGCATGGACCTCAGCGCGTCCGAGATCCCGCGCAAGCCGATTTCAAAAGGAGTCGGCGAGCCGGGCGTCAGCCAGTCCGGCAGGTTCAAGTTGCCCAGCTTGTCGATGAGGCCACCGATAAAGTCAATGACACCCTGCACCGCATTTTTGATCCGGTCAAACGCGTCGCGCACCGGATCCAGCACGTGGGTCTTGGCCCAATCGAAAGCCCCCGTCAGCGTGTCCCAGGCCCCCCTGAGCGTCTCGCTGAACATTGTCGCCAGCGTCTTCGCCGCCGGCTTCAGGTCCTCGTTCCACAGATCGATGATTGCCACGAACGCCGGCTTCAGCGTCTCGTCCCAGAAGTTGGATATCGCCTCCATCGCGATGGGCACGTTCTCGCCCAGCCAGGCCGCGATGGTCTGAACGATGGGGATCACGTCATCCCGCGTGAACTCCCAGAGATTGGTGAGCGCCGGCTTTAACGTCTTGTTCCAGAACTCGCTCGCCCGTTCGAGGGCAATCGGGATGTTTTCGCCCAGCCACACGCCCGCCTGCTGCGCCCACTCCACGACGGCCGGCCCGTACTGCTGCGCCAGCTCGGCCAGCGGCCCCAGCAGCGCCGTCAGTGCCGGCAGCATCGCCTCGCCGATGCCGTTCTTGGCGTTCTCGATGCTGGTCTTGAGCTGCGCCATCGACGTTGACGCGTTCCCGGTCACGTCAGGCAGCGCCGCCGTGTTTTCCTGGAGCTTCTCCAGCACCTGCGCCATCAGGGCACTTTTTTGCTCCGCCTCCGTCAGCTCGGAGGCCGACTTGCCCAGAGAGACCGCGTATGCCTCGTTGGCGCTCACCAGGTCAACCTGGATCGCCAAGTTGTCCAAAATCATCGGGGATAGGCGGCCCACACCCGTAGTCAGGCTGTCGAGCAGGAAGCCCATATCTTTGCCGGTGGAGGCGGAGATCTTGGAAAGGTACTCCATAGCGTTCGGCAGGTCGTCGGCGAATGACTGCCCGACGAGCTGCACGGCTTCGTTGTAGTTGCGCATCAGCTCGGCATCTGTGACCATGCCGAGCGAGCCTTCACGCAGCGATTGGAGCGTTGCCCCGGCGT
>Ga0265295_1001599_pt1 | contig 39287 bp, 28 predicted proteins | sample Munlansysbiofilm_FD_192503 | JGI IMG/M metagenome (GOLD analysis project Ga0265295, IMG submission 192503) | Leachate microbial communities from a municipal landfill in Southern Ontario, Canada - Methane capture system biofilm | ecosystem: Engineered > Solid waste > Landfill > Unclassified ... | reverse complement strand
GTACCCTCAGTTAGGAGAATCTCTTGATATTCATCAAATTCGTCGAAGTAGAAGTGGAATATTTTTGCAACTTCAGTCTCACTACCCCAGCTAATTGTAAAGTTTACGTCATCAGCTTCGTCTAATCCAAATACTTGATATTCGGGTATAAGTTCGGGCCATATATAATCTTTGAACTCTACTGTAACAGCAATATCGGACTGGAGGTTGCTGTAGGTATATTGATTGCTGGTGTTTCCTTCAACTACCACGCCATTTACCCTCCATTCTTTAACCGTATAGTCCCAATTTGGGGAGGCTTCAAAGTGAATATCAGTACCCTGAACGATAGTTTGTCCTGAACCAAAATATTCTTGTTCATTGATGTAGGCGTTGAGCCAGCCGTTTTCTCCAATCACCTCATAGGTTACCTGCCAAACAGGATCCATTACTATCGGAATGGATAGGTCTTCCTCAATATTTGTGATAAATCCCTGAACATTGGCATAGGATGGGCAAGAGACATGGTACATGTAATCGCCCCGAGCTGTAACCTCAAATATTGGGTTATTGGTATTGTCCACAACTGTCCCTTGGTTACCAGAATTCCAATCGGAACCTAAAAACACTTCTGCAGCTGGAATTGGATCTCCGAACTCATCTGTGACTTGTAGCTCCACAAGGAATGTTTTTACCATAGCATCTAATTGCAAAAGAGCTGGTTCGCCTTGGTCAAACTCCACACGTAATTGGTAAGAATCATAAAGAAATTCGTCATCCTTACTAGAGTTGAACTTGTTTGGCAACTCATCGTAGTAAATGTTCAGCGTAGCCGTTGTTCCGTTGTCGTTGGTAACAGCCCACATTGCCTCGGGTAGGGGAAACCAAGCACCTCCATCTGCAAGGTATATTGACATACCGGTAACAGAGGTTGCATCGTTCCAGGAAATGGTTAACTGGGGGTCAGTGTTGTCCCAATTTTCATAAAACGTAATCTCAGTGGGGTCAATGGTTGCATTAATGGGTGATCGTGTAAGGTTGAGATTATTAAAGAATAGATTGTTTTGCCCATCAGCAACTCCATTTCCTTTGTAAATTTTAAAGCCACCCAGTGTTTCTGTGCTTACGGTTGTGCTCCACGTATCGGTCCATGCTCCACCTGGGCTTTCACCCGTAACAGTAATGGCAAGGTTATCTCCATCCTGATTAATGCTGAATGTTAGTCGCATATCGGAATAGTAGTCCCAACTTGTTGTGCCATAACCCGCGTCTGAGACATTAAAATTCCAAATTTCATTCTCCGGGGCAAACCCATCCTGATTGAAAAGAGAAAGTCCCATGGCTCCATTTCGCCATTGTACAGCCATTTGTAGGCTAAAAGTAGATTCATTTGCCCAAGCGGTAATAGCCCTCTGGGCATTGGCATACTCGCCGGTGTGGCCATACATTCCAAAGGAATTAGTGCTTGTGTTTATATCCGCATGTCCATCACTAGTGCTGGAGCCGATATAAAAACCAGAGTTTCCACCATCGCTCCATAGTTGCCAAGGGCCAAATCCAGTGCCTTCGTTGGATCCGTTAACCCAAGTTACTGTGGTGTAGTTAGAGGCAATGTCATTACCCGCAACAATTTGGCCTATGCTATAAACCGAAACAAGCATAAACCCCAAAACTAGGGCAAGGGTTGATTGGTAAGTTTTCCATTTCATAGTATAAAAGTTTAGGTTAGTGGTATTATGTGTTAAGTGCTTGCAAAACAAATATTAAACCAATAAAAATTACAGATAGTTAAATTTACTGCAAAAAGAGATCAAAGTCAAGTATGGCTATTAAAAGTTTGATAAGAGGTTGAGGTTGAGGTTTAGAGTTACAGGTTGCGAGTTGAGATTTAAGGTTACGGGTTAAGGGTTGCGAGTAGGGATTTAAGGTTGAGGTTAAGGTTGAGGTTAAGGTTGAGGTTGAGGTTGAGGTTGAGGTTGAGGTTGAGATTGAGATTGAGGTTTAGGGTTGCGGGTTGCGGGTTGCGAGCCTGTCTGCCTGACGGCAGACAGGCTTGCAATGATGAGTATATTCACAACGACATGGGTTTTGGGAAAAAATAAGTTAGCAAAATAAATTACTTCTCCCCAAAGAATCTTTTTACTTCGGATTCAAAGGCTCGGTCCACTGCTTTGCCATCGCGGGTTTTAGCTAAACCGCCACCCGCCGTCTCCTTATAGTCGTGGTGTAGTTTATCACCTACTTCTTTCATGGTGAGTATAACCTCGTCGGGTGAAACGAAAGACCTAACTCCGCTTAAAGCCATTAAAGATGCGCTAATCGCTACCGATGCAAAAACACCGTTACGTTTTACACAGGGCACTTCAACTAGTCCGGCAACGGGATCGCAGATTAATCCTAGAGAGTTTTTTATTGCTAGAATAAATGCTTGTATTATCTCTTGCGAGCTACCATTCTCTAAATATGTAAGCGCTGCCGCTGCCATGGCTGCACCAGTTCCAACTTCGGCCTGACAGCCATAATCGGCACCGGCTGTGGTTACATCGTTAAAAAGAATCATGCCCAAAAAGCCCGATACTAGGATTGACTCAAGTATCTTTTTCCTATCAGGTTTCACAATTTCGGAGTATGCTTGTATAACTCCGGGCAAAATTCCGCACGATCCGGCGGTGGGGCAGGCCACAATAACACCGCATTTTGCGTTTACCTCATTCACTGCTACGGCATATGCTGCTGCTCTACCGTAAATATTATCGAATAGCGGATTTTTTTTAACAAACTTATTGATTTTGAAAGCATCCTTTCCGGTTAGCTTTAAAAGCGAAAGTTCTTTGCTCTTTATACCCTTTTTTACAGATGCTTTCATTATCCGCCAATATTCTGCGGTCCTTATTAACGTTTCCTCAGGGGTAGTTCCCTGCAGTTTCGACTCTACCTCAAAAATTACATCTATTAAGTTTTTCTTCTCTTTTAAAAGGTAGTTGTCTAGTTCCTCAAATGAGTTAAATGGCATGCTATAGTTCGCTTTAGCCTGTGCCGATATTTTAAAAATGGGAGAGATTAGTGTTGCATTTTCAACCTTTCTTGCTTCGGATGCCTTAAGTATATTGCCATTGTGGTAGTAAAGTTCTTCTTTCCCTGTAAGGGGTGTTGCCAATCTTGTGTTTAAATACCTAACCTCCACATTTCCACCACCAATGGAGAATCCCGTAATGGTGTATTTGTCCGATTCGGTATGTACAATAATCTCGGCAATGTTATTGTTATTCTCATTCTTATACTTGGCTTCCTCTTCTATAAGTCCCTTCTTATACCCAGAGAAGGTGGCTATGATTCCATCGAGATCAATTCCATTTTTAGCCAGAAAAGCCGGATCGCCATGTTGTAACATTTGGGGATGATCAGGAGCAAGTCCCCATAATCCGCCACCAATTGCCGAAGGAGTGTAGTGCCCCGGACCTGTGTCGCGGAACGATGCCAATAGCCGAACCTCAATGGATTTAGGCTTTTGTGTGTCGAATTTTGATTTTGCAATTATAATATTGCGGGCAATATGGCCTATTTTGTTGGCGCCTGCTGTATGCGAACTCGATGGCCCAACCATTGATGGCCCAACAATATCGAATACGCTCATAGGTTTTATATAACGATGAAGGTAACGTTCAAAATCGTCATGCAACGATTGAATATCCGCCTTGTTTAAAACCTTATCAATGGTACAGTTGATTATATAAAGCGATTTCACTTTTTTGTCGCGCTCCTTTATATACCAAAGTTCCATATACTCCGGAAAGATGTTGTGCTTCTGGAATGTTTCAATAATATTGTTTATAACTGTAATCTTTGCCGAGTTAATGCTTTTTATTATTATGGATGTTTTGCTATCGGTTTTGGCCTGAAATAAGAAATCCTTCGGGTTGTTTTTCATTTCAGTAATATTTTCCTTAATGTCCGGAAGGTCAACCTTAGCATGATTTGCCGAGGTGATATCGTTGTAAAACACGGTTAGCATATAGTTATTTTCCTTGTTGCTAATAATACGATATAGGCTATAGGGTTGATGTTTATATGGGATTAGCGACGAAAGAGTTTTCTCTAGTTTGGAGTGGTCAAAATCATGAAGAATACATTCCTCTAGTTCTTCCTTGTGCCTATATGGCTTCTCCGTTTGCTTGTTTGCAATCCGCTCTTCAACAATATCAATACAATACTCTATTTCTGATTTTTGAAAGTAGTTGTCAATTGATATTTTTATTGGTGCTTTTATTGCTTGTTCCATTCCTATAGTATTGAGAGTATGTTGATTATTTGTCAGTTTTATTTTGTTCATTATTGCATCTTAATGCTGTAATTTCTCCTTCTTCAATGAAAGGGGCTTATCAACATCAAGTTTTCGAGAATGCAATTTAGCCTTTAAAAGGCAATTATGAATCTTATTTACACAAAAAAAAACGGGTAATGTAATATTACCCGTAGTGTTAATTTGTGAGGAGTATTAGCTAAAAGTAGAAGTTGAGACCACCACCAATCAGGCTGTATGCAGGGTTGTTAAGACCAATCTCAGCTTCAAAAATAAAACTCATATTGCTTCGCATACCAATCTCAACTCCAATTGGTAACCAAAGAAGCAATTGGGTGTCGTTAGCAGGGAAGTTGATATCAGTATCGAGGCCGGTAAAAATTCTCACATCTTTTCTAATGGGGAAGGTGGCGTTGAGTGTGCCATCTATACCAAATATGCCAAAATCGTGTGCTCCAACTGCCACAGATAGGTGTCTGCTAAGAGCAAACTCAACATCAGCACCAAAATAATTGTTTGACCCTAGTACCCCGAGGGTGAGGCTAAAGTCAACTCCATTAGTAATACCAACACCACCGTGCAGAAAAAGGATAAAATTGGCATTGCCATTTATTAGAACAGCTGGTTCAATCCCCAATGAGAATTGCTTAGGCTTGAGAGTTTGTCCGGTATTAAAAACTTGGGAGTTTGCGCTTAATGAAACAGCCAAAGCAAGAAAAACAATCAGGATTTTTTTCATAATATTTTTAGTTAAGTAATTTCAGATACAAAAAAACAAATTATTTTTAACCTTTCCATTTTAATGATCAAGTAAAACTAAATTTTAATTAGTTTTAGGGTATTACAGTTTGAATGGTTTGCACTAAATTTGATGGTAAATAGAGTATGAGAAAATTTAGTTTAATATACAGTTTTTTATTGATTAGCCTATTATTTTTAATGGGCGTTCAGCTCAATGCTCAACCCCGTAGTTATACAACGGATAACAAAAAGGCAATTACAAAGTTCGAAGAGTCGAAAAGAGCATACGACCAATATAACTACAATAGTGCCGAAAAACTTTTACTAGAATCCATAAAATACGATAGTAAGTTTATTGAGGCTCAACTTTTATTAGCCCAGGTGTATCAGGTAACCCATCGAGTTGAGGAGGCAATTACAGCAGCAGAGCGGGCTATTGAAATTAATCCTAATTTTTTTCCACATGCTTATTTTAATGTGGCTAACATGCTTATGAGTAGGGCCGAATACCAAAAGGCCTTAAAGCACTACCAGAACTTTTTAACGTTTGATAAAATTAGGGAGGAGACCCGTAAATTGGCTGAGTTGCGCTTAAAGAGCTGTGAGTTTGCACTTCATGCTATTGATAATCCTGTTCCCTTTGCTCCTGTTAGCCTCGGCTCAAGCGTAAACAGCAATATGCACGATTATTGGCCAAGCCTTTCGGCTGATGAGAATACGCTAGTTATTACAGTGAATGTTCCCAAAGATACTAGCCTTGAGGATGTATTCGGAAATAGGCAGGAAGATTTTTTTATTACAAAGCGGAATGAACAGGGTGAATGGGAGCCAGTTCGTAATATTGGAGGGCCCATTAATACACTTCAGTTCAATGAGGGGGCACAATCGCTAACGGCCGATGGCAAAACCATGTACTATACTGTTTGCGATGGACGATGCAATATCTATGTAAGTAGTTTACAGGAAGAAGGGCAGTGGGGGAGACCTATTAAACTTCCCGAACCATTAAACCTTATTTCTTCCAGCGAAAAGCAACCTTCAATTTCGCCCGATGGTGCAACCCTTTACTTTGTGAGCGATAGAAATGGAGGTTTTGGGAGTTTCGATATCTGGCGATCGACAAAAATTGATGAGTACACTTGGGGTAAGCCCGAAAACTTAGGCAAAACCATTAATACACCCTACCTAGAACAATCGCCTTTTATCCATTTTGATAATCAAACACTCTATTTTTCATCCAATGGGCACGTTGGAATGGGTGGTCTTGATATTTTTATGACCCGAATGGTAAGTGATACCACATGGGAAGAGCCTGTAAATCTTGGTTACCCAATCAATACACAAATGAATGAGGATGGGCTTATCGTTAACTCCAAAGGAACAACTGCATACTTCTCCTCAGAAATTAATTCCGACTCAGGTCGCGATATTTATACCTTCGATCTACCAGAAAGCATAAGACCTGTTCCCACATCGTATATTAGTGGAACCATAACTGATGCAAAATCGGGATGGCCTTTACAGGCAAAGTTCAGCCTAGTTGATGTTGATGAAAATCAAACACTAATGGAGAATCAATCGGATATCAATGGCAATTTCTTCACCAGCATCCCCATAAACAGGCAATATGCTTTCTTTGTTTCTACTCCGGGTTATCTGTTCCACTCCGAGCACTTTAACCTTAAGGACATCCATTCCGCTGTTAATCCGTTCAAAAGAGATGTTGAGTTAGTGCCCATTAAGGTTGGCGGAACCATGGTTATGCGTAACGTTTTCTTCGAAACCGATTCGTATGAGCTAAAGTTCCAATCGCTAGTAGAGTTGGGTAAACTTATGGATTTACTAAAACTTAACCCTACAATGAAGGTTGAGGTTGGCGGCCATACCGATAACGTTGGGTCGGCAAATTACAACTTGGTTTTATCGGAGAATAGAGCAAAAGCAGTTGCTCAATTTCTGATTGACAATGGAGTTAACGCTAGTAGAATCTCATCGAAGGGGTACGGATTAACCGTGCCCATTGGCGATAATGCTACCGAGGACGGCCGTGCCCTGAACAGGCGAACGGAAATACGTGTTATTGAACTTTAGATTCATTTTTGCAGCAAATCCCTTAACTTCAGAGCGCTCTGCTTTATAACACCCAACCGATAAGCGTAATTGTTTCTCAAAAACCGTTTCTTTGTATTGCAGCATATGCATCAATATTTTTTTGTCATATGTTTTAATATATAGGGTATAACCCTAAGATGAGAATACAATTTCAATAGCCTTATGAAAGCAATTTTAAGCCATCGGTCAATTCGCAAGTATAAATCCACCCCCATTGAAGAGTCTCTTTTAAATGAGATATTGCATGCAGGAGTTAGAGCATCAACTACAGGAAACATGCAGGTTTATAGTATTGTTGTTACAACCGAGCATGATATAAAAAAGCAATTATTACCATGCCACTTTAATCAGCCAATGGTTATGCAGGCTCCCGTAGTGCTCACCTTTTGTGCAGATTTTAATCGATTTAATAAATGGTGCTTACAGCGCAATGCTAAGCCCGGTTACGATAATTTTCTTTCATTTTTCACTGCTGCAATTGACGCATTATTGGTTGCACAAAATGTTTGCATTGCTGCCGAAAATAATGGTTTAGGCATTTGCTACCTTGGAACTACAACCTATACAGCAGATAAAATTATTGACGTGCTTAAGTTACCCAAGGGAGTTGTGCCAGTTACAACTGTTGTTGTTGGCTACCCTGATGAGGCACCCGAATTAACCGATAGATTATCCTTAGCTGCTGTGCTACACCGTGAAATTTATCAGGACTACTCAGTTGGCGATATCGATCAGATTTATGCAGCAAAAGAGGCTATGCCCTTAACAAAAAAGTTATTAGAGGAGAATGGGAAAGAAACATTAGCCCAAATATTTACCGATAATAGATACAATAGGACTGATAATGTTGCGTTTACTAAGGTATTGTTGAAGGTATTGTCCAATCAAGGCTTTATGAACAATGAGATGTAATTAAATAGTTCCCTAATACTAAAGCACACCCTTAAAAAAACAAATTTTTGGTGTGCTTTTTTTGTAGCATCATGATTCGGAAAATTTCAATATCTATTCTGATTTCACTGTTATTCACCTTGCAGGGCATAAGCCAGAGGGTGTCAGGCGAGCTAATGTTTTCTGATGTTGAGAATAGCCATAAGTGCTTTAGCCGGATAGATGCAAATGATACCCTAACAATATATAGTGCATTTAATAAATACTTATCAGAGTTATTCAGCAATGGCTTTTTAGAGGCGAGGATCGATTCCATTAATATTAGTAACAACCATGCACTGGCCTACGGATATAGGGGTGGCAAATATGAATTTGATAAGTTTGAGGTTGATAGTATCTCAACCAAAATTTACTCAAAGGCAGGTATTAACCTAAAAGTAATTAGGCGGGATGCTCTTTCACCGGTTACATTCAATAGCATATCGCAAAAAACAATCGAGTACTTGGAGAACAATGGTTATCCATTTGCTCACATTGATTTTACTAACGTAAAGATTAAGAAAAGCAAAGCAAATGTTACAAGTAGCATAAGCCTTGGCCCTAAAATTACCCTTGATACTATCTACATTAAAGGAGATGCAAGAGTAAAAAGAGGTTTTATTGAAAACTATCTAAGGTTTGAAAAAGAAAAACCCTATAGCCAAAAAATGGTATCGAGACTTGATAAATCGATAAATCAATTAGGGTTTGTTTCAACTATTAAACCCTCAGAGGTTGAATTCGTTCCGGGCAAAGCAAGGATATATACCTATTTAACAAATAAGGCAGCAAGCCATTTTTCTGGTATTGTTGGATTCTCCTCAGGCGAAGAGGGCAAAAAGGGACTGCAACTTACTGGCGACATAAACCTTAGGCTTATAAATACTTTCAAAAGAGGCGAGACCAATATACTTAAATGGCAGGCAATGAGCGAAGGTCTTCAACGCTTGAAAGTTGCCTCATCGTGGCCTTACCTATTCGGAACGGATATTTCAATCAATGGGTCGTTTAACCTTTTAAGACGCGATACTACGTACATGAACATTAATCCAAATTTAGGGGTTAGTTTTCGACTATCATCAGGAAGCAGGATAGGGCTTGGAATTAACTACAAGAGTTCTATAACAACAGCACCTGCATCAGCTCGAATTTCTGGTTATAGTACCTTGCTGTATAACGTTAGTTTCTCTTCAGATCAGGAGAGTAATGAGTTGCTTCCAATTTCACAGTTTTACTATTCAACTGTACTTGGGATAGGTAAAAGGAGGGTTGACAATAACCAGTTGTCCACAGGCAATAATACCCAAACCCTTAGTGAGGCAAGCCTAATCCTTGAGAGTTATGTCCCTCTTTTGCTAAATAAATTCATATTGCATAACAAATTACAGGCTACAACAATGGAGTTTTTTGACGGTAAGGCTGATATATTGGAGAATGAAGCATTCCTCATTGGTGGGGCATCTACCCTGCGAGGCTTTAACGAAGAATCAATTCTTGCTCGGCGTTATGCTATTGCAACAATTGAGCTACAATATCGTGTGCAAAACACCTTAAATATCTTTGTATTTTCCGATTTTGGCTATGCGTCATTTAGTTCACTTGGCAAATGGAACGAAGATTATCCTCGCTCCATGGGAGCTGGTATTCAGATATTAACTAGAGGAGGCGTTTTTAATTTAACTTACGCTTTGGGAAAAGGATTTGGGCAAGATATGAGTATGAAAAATGCAAAGATACACGTAGGGTATTTAACCACATTTTAGAAATTATATATAGTTATACGGATTGATTTTCTGGGAACTTTAGAGTTTTAAAATTGGAGTTTAGCATTAACATTTCGAATTAATATTTAGGTGTTTTTACATATTTTAAATAAAAATCTAAATAATTTGGAATAAAGTTAGAATAGTTATAATTTTGCGACTCGTTTAAAAACAATTCAACTTTTAAAAAGGCATGATAATAATACCGATTAAAGAAGGCGAGAACATCGAGAGAGCCCTAAAGCGTTTTAAGCGCAAGTTCGAGAAAACTGGAACTATGAAAGAATTACGCTCACGCCAAGCGTTTCATAAACCATCTATTGAGAAACGCGAAGCCAAGAAAAAGGCTATCTACGTTCAGAAACTTCAACAGAAAGAGGAGTAAGTTTATTGCCTTGGGATGCATCAGGCAAATTTGCCTGATTTTTTTTGGGATTTACCCCATAAATTCATTATATTGCATCCAATGAATATGCTTACAAAATTCCTTAAATATCTTCAGGTTGAGCGAAATTATTCTGTCCAAACTATCCGTGCATACGGTGATGATTTGCAGCAGTTTTTTGCTTTTTGTGGTCTGAACCCAAATATCGATGAACTAACATCAGTGAGCCATCGCACTATCCGTGCATGGCTTTCTTCGTTACTCAGCAACAATCTCTCTGCTCGTTCTGTTAACCGTAAGTTATCATCGCTACGCTGTTTTTATCGTTATTTGCTTAGAAATAATGTCATAACAGTTAATCCGCTGTCCAAGGTTGTTGCCCCAAAAACAACTCAGAAGTTGCCATCCTTCTTAACCAAAGATGAAGCATCAAAAATGATTGACGCAATTGAGTACCCTTCTGGTTTTGTTGGATTGCGTGATTTGATGGTAATGGAACTTTTTTACTATACGGGCATGAGGGTTTCCGAAATGACCAATCTTAAGGTCAATGGAGTTAACCTCCAATCGCTAACCATTAAAGTGTTAGGAAAAGGAGCGAAGGAGCGAATAATACCTATTCACCCAGCGCTAGCAAAACTGCTTGAGGAGTATATTGATCAGCGTAACGAGTTGGTACCGGTAAACCAAATGCCATACCTTATTGTTACTAATACAGGAAACAAACCCTATCAGCAGATGGTCTACAGAATTGTAAAAAAGTACCTATCGATGGTCACACCCCTAGATAAGAAGAGTCCCCACGTTCTTCGACATACTTTTGCAACCCATTTGCTTGACGAAGGAGCAGATATTAATGCAATAAAAGAACTTTTAGGGCACAGCAATCTTACAGCAACACAAATATATACACATACCGGAGTAGATAGACTTAAAAAAGCATATAAGCAGGCCCATCCAAGAGCCTGACTAATTATACCAAACAACTTAATATATATACACCAAACACTAATAAAGGAGGATAAGTACTATGAACGTAAAAATTCAATCGATTAAGTTTGATGCAGACAAGAAACTTATTGACTTTGTAAACAATAAGTTGAGCAAACTGCAGCGTTTTTATGATGCTATTATCGGTGCCGAGGTTTTCCTTAAGTTTGAGAATTCTCAGGAAGAGGAGAATAAGACAGTAGAGGTTAAACTTTTAATCCCTGGCAACGACCTATTTGTTGCCCGTACTGCAAAAAAGTTTGAAGAAGCGTTAGATGAGTGTTTAGAGGTGCTGAAGAGACAGGTAAAAAAACACAAAGAAAAGCAAAGAAGCATATAGCATATATTAGTTAAATATTAATCTAATAAACTCCCTCTTGCCAAGATTAGCAAGCACTTAAGGTTTGTTAAATGGTAAAGAGGGTGTTTTTTTTGAATAATTTAAAATTTTATTTGGTAGGTAAATAAAATATCTATACATTTGCCAACCGATTTCGGAAGGGTCTAACCCATTGGAAATAGCAAGATATAAGAGGTTTGCCGATGTAGCTCAGTTGGTCAGAGCAGCTGATTTGTAATCAGCAGGTCGGGGGTTCGAATCCCTCCATCGGCTCAAAAAAATGTTTAGTGTTCTTTTACTTTATGAGTTATTTGGGGAGATACCAAAGTGGCCAACTGGGGCAGACTGTAAATCTGCTGGCGTATGCCTTCGTAGGTTCGAATCCTGCTCTCCCCACTTTTTTGGTATTTAGGCGGGAGTAGCTCAGTTGGTAGAGCATCAGCCTTCCAAGCTGAGGGTCGCGAGTTCGAGTCTCGTCTCCCGCTCTAACCAAAAGCCGATGTAGCTCAGGGGTAGAGCGCTTCCTTGGTAAGGAAGAGGTCATGGGTTCAATTCCCATCATTGGCTCAAACACTATCATTTTTTCTCGACAATCTATCTTTTAAATCTAATAATTTAACAAACTGGAGTCATGGCAAAAGAAAAATTTGATAGGTCGAAACCTCACGTAAACATTGGAACCATTGGTCACGTAGACCATGGTAAGACCACTCTTACTGCAGCTATCACTAAGATTCTGCATGATAAAGGTCTTTCCGAGTTTCGTTCGTTCGACTCTATCGACAATGCACCCGAAGAAAAAGAAAGGGGTATCACTATTAACACTTCTCACGTTGAGTATTCAACTGCTAACCGTCACTATGCTCACGTTGACTGTCCAGGTCACGCTGACTACGTAAAGAACATGGTTACTGGTGCTGCTCAAATGGACGGAGCTATCATTGTAGTTGCTGCTACTGATGGTCCTATGCCTCAAACTCGTGAGCACATCCTACTTGCACGTCAGGTAAACGTACCTCGTTTGGTTGTTTTCCTAAACAAGTGTGATATGGTTGACGACGAGGAGATGCTAGAACTAGTAGAAATGGAAGTGCGCGAACTATTAAGTTTCTATAACTTCGATGGAGATAATGCTCCTGTTATTCGCGGTTCTGCATTAGGCGGACTAAACGGAGAAGAGAAGTGGGTTGATAAGGTTATGGAACTTATGGATGCAGTTGACAACTACATTCCAATTCCTCCACGTGAAAACGAAAAACCATTCCTACTCCCTGTTGAGGACGTGTTCTCAATTACTGGACGTGGAACAGTTGCAACTGGTAGAATTGAAACAGGAGTAGTTAACACTGGTGACGAGATTGAGTTGATTGGTCTTGGTGTTGAGAAACGTAAAACCGTTTGTACAGGTGTTGAGATGTTCCGTAAGATTCTTGATCGCGGTGAAGCTGGTGATAACGTTGGTCTTCTACTTCGCGGTGTTGATAAGAATGAGATTAAGCGCGGAATGGTTCTTGCTAAGCCAAACTCAATTAAGCCTCACACTTTATTCAAAGCAGAGGTTTATGTATTGAAGAAAGAAGAGGGTGGACGTCACACTCCTTTCCACAATAACTATCGCCCACAGTTTTACCTACGTACACTTGACATAACTGGTGAGATTCAACTTCCAGAAGGTGTTGAGATGGTAATGCCTGGTGATAACGTAACCATTACTGTTAAGCTTATCTACCCTGTAGCAATCAACCAAGGTCTTCGTTTCGCAATTCGCGAAGGTGGACGTACTGTTGGTGCTGGTCAGGTAATTGAAATAGTAGAGTAGTAATATTTCATAAATGTTTACCCGCCTCATGGGTGGGTAAACATTTATACACGGGTGTAGCTCAGTTGGTAGAGCACTGGTCTCCAAAACCAGGTGTCGGGCGTTCGAGTCGCTCCTCCCGTGCAACAAAAGTACAATTCATATGAGAATTAAAGCATACCTTCAGGAAGTATACACAGAGCTAGTCCACAAAGTATCGTGGCCAACGTGGAAAGATCTTCAATCCAGTGCATTAATAGTAATGATCGCTTCCCTAATAATTGCACTTGTGATATTTCTCATGGATATATCCTTTGAGAACGTGATGGATTTTATTTACCGACTGATGCATTAAAACCTGAAAGGAATTTCGATGGAACAAAGCGTTAAGAAATGGTATGTTTTACGTGCCATTGGTGGGAAGGAGAAAAAGGTAAAAGAGTATATCGACAATGAGATTAAGAGGCAACAAAGCCTCAATGATATCATTTCGCAAGTACTTATACCTACTGAAAAGGTTTACCAAATTCGTAATGGAAAAAAGGTAAGCAAAGAAAGGGTCTTCTATCCTGGCTATGTTTTAATCGAAGCATCTCAGATCGGTGAAATCCAGCATCTCCTAAAGGATATGCCAAATGTGATAGGGTTTTTGGGAGATCCAAAAACAGGCGAACCTATCCCATTGCGCCCTTCGGAAGCAAATCGAATCCTAGGTAGGGTTGACGAGCTAGCCGAGAGTGATGAGGAGATTAACATTCCCTTCTTTGTTGGTGAAACAGTGAAAGTGATCGATGGTCCGTTTAACTCTTTCTCTGGAATCATCGAAGAAGTGAATGAGGAAAAGAAGAAGCTGAAGGTAATGGTCAAAATTTTTGGCCGAAAAACTCCGTTGGAGCTCAGCTTTATGCAAGTCGAAAAAGAGTAATAACTGTTAAGAGCTAAAGCATTATGGCTAAAGAAGTTGCCGGATTAATTAAATTACAGATAAAGGGTGGTGCAGCAAATCCTTCACCTCCCGTTGGTCCCGCACTCGGCTCGAAGGGGGTTAACATCATGGAGTTCTGCAAGCAATTTAATAGCAGAACCCAAGGTCAGGCTGGGAAAGTACTCCCCGTGATTATTACCGTATATTCCGATAAGTCGTTTGACTTTATCGTGAAAACCCCACCTGTAGCTGTTCAGCTGCTTGAAGTATCAAAGCAGAAGAGCGGTTCACCAGAGCCCAACCGAAAGAAAGTTGCTTCGGTTACGTGGGATCAAGTACGGGAGATTGCTCAGGATAAAATGCCCGACCTGAACTGTTTTACCATGGAATCGGCTATGAAAATGGTGGCTGGAACTGCCCGAAGTATGGGCATAGCAGTTGCCGGAGAATTTCCAGGTAAGTAACATTTAACCTCTTTTAGCGAGATGACAAAATTGACCAAGAATCAAAAACTTGCGTTGTCGAAAGTAGAAACCGAGAAGCAGTATAAGCTTGCGGAGGCTGCCAAACTAGTGAAGGAGATCAGCTACACCAAATTCGATGCCTCAGTAGACATCGATATCCGCCTAGGTGTTGACCCCAGAAAGGCCAACCAAATGGTACGTGGTGTTGTAACTCTCCCTCATGGTACAGGTAAGTCTGTTCGCGTTCTTGTACTGTGTACCCCCGATAAGGAGGAGGCTGCAAAAGCAGCAGGTGCCGACTACGTAGGACTAGATGAGTATGTAGAGAAGATTAAAGGTGGTTGGACTGATATTGATGTTATCATCACTATGCCAACCGTCATGCCTAAAATTGGTGCTCTAGGACGTATTCTAGGACCTCGTGGACTTATGCCAAACCCCAAAAGCGGAACCGTAACCATGGATGTGGATAAGGCCGTTACTGAGGTTAAGGCAGGTAAAATCGACTTTAAAGTTGATAAGTTCGGTATCGTTCACACCTCAATTGGAAAGGTTTCATTCGAGCCCGAAAAATTGGTAGACAATGCCTTCGAGTTTATTCAAACAATTGTTAAACTCAAACCATCAGCTGCTAAGGGTACTTACATTAAAAGTATTTACCTTTCTAGCACTATGAGCCTAGGTATTGAAATCGATCCAAAATCGATCTCGGACAAGTAGTAATAACGCAATAGAGACCCAATTACCATGAGAAGGGAAGAAAAGAATGTAATTATTGATACGCTTACAGAGCAATTCAATCAGTACCCTCACTTTTACCTTACCGATACCTCAACGTTGAATGCTGCTGATACCAGCATATTACGTCGTAAATGTTTCGATAAGGAGATTAAGTTGGTAGTGGTGAAGAACACCCTTCTGAAGAAAGCACTCGAGAAGTGTGGGAAGGCAGATTTCTCACCCCTGTTTGATACCCTGAAGGGATCTACCTCCATCATGTTTTGTGAAGTAGGTAATGTACCCGCTAAGCTTATCAAAGATTTTCGTAAAAAAAGCGAAAAACCAGTACTAAAGGCTGCGTTTGTAGAAGAGTCGATCTATACGGGCGACAATCAACTGAATGCGCTGGCTAACCTTAAGAGCAAAAACGAGCTTATTGCTGACGTTATTGCCCTTCTGCAGTCACCAGTTAAAACAGTTGTATCTCAACTACAATCAGCACCAAATATCCTTGCAGGAGTGGTTAAAACCCTTAGCGAGAGAGAAGGATAATTTTAAATTTGTTTAGAATTAATTCATTAACCTTAAGTAAAAAAATGGCAGATCTTAAGAAGTTTGCAGAAGAACTAGTAAATCTTACTGTAAAAGAAGTAAACGAACTAGCACAAATCCTAAAGGATGAGTATGGTATTGAGCCTGCTGCTGCTGCAGTGGCAGTAGCTGGTCCTGCAGCTGGTGGTGAAGTAGTAGCTGAAGAGAAGAACACTTTTGATGTTATTCTGAAGGCGCCAGGTGGAGCAAAACTTCAAGTTGTAAAACTTGTTAAGGAACTCACTGGTCTTGGTCTTAAAGAGGCTAAAGAACTAGTTGACGCTGCTCCAAAAGCAGTTAAAGAAGGCGCTTCGAAAGAAGAGGCCGAGTCGCTTAAAGCACAACTCGAAGAAGCAGGAGCAGAAGTTGAACTTAAATAAAGAAAGCCTGATAGCATTAGGTATTAAGGGTTTAGAGTCCATAGTAGGACTCTAAGCCTTTTTATTGTTTAAATTAATGGTTCAACAAATCTTACAGCGATGTCCTCAGATACAGCAAACAAAAGAATATCATTCGCCAAAACAAAGAATCAGTTCGATTATCCTGACTTTCTGGATATTCAGTTAAAATCATTTGGTGAGTTTTTTAAATTCGGTTCTTCAGTTGAGGAACGCAAAAAGGAAGGTTTACACAGGATTTTTGCTGAAAACTTTCCCATAACCGACACTCGGAACAACTTTGTGCTCGAGTTTATCGATTATTATATCGACCCACCACGTTACTCTATCGAAGAGTCGATTGACCGTGGGTTAACTTTTAGCGTACCGCTAAAGGCTAAACTAAAACTTTATTGTACCGACCCCGAGCACGAGGATTTTGATACTGTGCTTCAGGACGTTTACTTGGGTACAATTCCTTATATGACCCCACGAGGCACCTTTGTAATCAATGGAGCCGAAAGGGTTGTAGTATCCCAACTTCACCGTTCTCCTGGCGTTTTCTTCGGGCAAAGCCTTCACGCCAACGGTACTAAGTTGTATTCAGCTAGAATTATCCCATTTAAAGGATCTTGGATCGAATTTGCAACAGACATCAACAATGTGATGTATGCCTATATCGATCGAAAGAAAAAACTACCCGTAACGACCCTTCTAAGAGCAATTGGTTTTGAGGGAGATAAAGACATTCTCGAAATATTTGGATTAGCCGATGAGATCAAGGTATCGAAAGCTAACCTAAAGAAATTTGTTGGCAGACGTTTGGCTGCAAGGGTTCTAAAATCATGGGTTGAAGATTTTGTTGATGAGGATACTGGAGAAGTAGTTTCCATTGAAAGGAATGAGATAATCCTTGATAGGGAAATAATCCTTGAAAATGAGCATATTGATGATGTTGTTGATTCTGGTACAAAAACTATCCTTCTGCATAAGGAGGATCATAATATTTCAGATTACGCCATAATCTACAACACGCTACATAAAGACCCCTGTAACTCAGAAAAAGAGGCTGTTGTACATATCTATAGACAACTGCGAAACTCTGAGCCACCTGATGAGGCTACAGCCCGCGACGTAATCGATAAGTTATTCTTCTCCGATAAGCGTTATGATCTTGGCGAGGTAGGACGTTACAGGATTAACAAAAAACTAAACCTTAATACAGAAATTGATGTTAAGGTTCTTACCAAAGAGGACATAATTGAGATTATCAAGTACCTCATCGAGCTAATCAATTCAAAAGCTGATGTTGATGATATTGACCACTTAAGTAACCGACGAGTACGTACTGTTGGCGAACAGCTTGGTAACCAATTTAGCGTTGGGTTAGCACGCATGGCTCGAACCATACGTGAACGGATGAACGTTAGGGATAATGAGGTTTTTACACCAATAGACCTAATTAACGCCAAAACGCTTTCTTCGGTAATTAACTCTTTCTTTGGAACAAACCAGCTCTCTCAGTTTATGGATCAAACAAATCCACTTGCTGAGATGACCCATAAGCGCCGTTTATCGGCACTTGGACCAGGCGGTTTGTCAAGAGAGCGTGCAGGATTTGAAGTTCGTGACGTTCACTATACGCACTACGGAAGACTTTGCCCTATTGAAACACCTGAGGGACCGAACATTGGTCTAATATCCTCACTCTGTGTTTATGCTAGGATTAACGATCTAGGATTTATTGAAACTCCATACCGAAATGTTGAGGGAGGAAAGGTTGATTTAACCAACGAAGGCGTTCTTTATTTAAGCGCTGAGGAGGAAGAGTTCAAAAACATTGGTCAGGCTAACGCACCTCTCGATGACAACGGGAATTTTATAAATCCTAAGGTTAAATCTAGATTAGAGTCAGACTTCCCGCTTACTGAAAGGGATCAGGTTGACATGATGGACGTTGCTCCAAACCAAATTGCCTCAATTGCAGCCTCGCTGATTCCGTTCCTTGAGAACGATGATGCTAACCGTGCTTTGATGGGATCGAACATGATGAGGCAAGCAGTACCCCTTATCCAACCCGAATCACCAATTGTTGGTACCGGGTTAGAAGGTGTTGTAGTGCGCGACAGCAGGGTTCAGATTCTTGCAGAAGAGGACGGTGTGATTGAATATGTAGACTCTGATGAGATTATTGTAAAGTATAATCAAACCGAAGAGGAACAGTTTGTTAGTTTTGATCCTGAGAGAAAACGCTACAAATTACCTAAGTATAAGAAAACTAACCAAAATACTTCAGTAACCCTAAAACCAATGGTTCATAAAGGACAAGAGGTTAAAAAGGGACAAATTCTTACTGAGGGCTATGGAACGCAAAGTGGTGAGTTAGCATTAGGTCGTAACCTTAAAGTGGCATTCATGCCATGGAAAGGGTATAACTTTGAGGATGCTATCGTTATCAATGAGCGATTAGTTCGTGAGGATGTTTTTACCTCTGTTCACGTAGATGAATTTGTTCTTGAGGTTAGGGATACAAAACGAGGAGTTGAAGAGCTAACCGCCGATATCCCTAATGTTAGTGAAGAAGCAACAAAGGATTTAGATGAGCATGGAATGATTCGCATTGGGGCAAATGTTACACCTGGCGATATTTTAATAGGTAAAATTACTCCAAAGGGAGAGTCAGATCCTACTCCTGAAGAAAAACTTCTTAGAGCGATATTTGGAGATAAGGCTGGTGATGTGAAAGATGCATCTCTTAAAGCGCCCCCTTCACTTCAAGGTGTTGTAATTGACAAAAAACTTTTCTCACGCTCAGTAAAAGACAACAAAAAAGGGAAAGGGAGCGAGAAGAATTTAGTTGCAAAACTGGATGATGAGTTTAATCACAATGTTTATGCTCTAAAAGAGAAACTTATTGAGAAGTTGTTCTTTGTTGTGAATGGGAAAACATCTCAGGGAGTTACCGATATGTTTAGCCAAGAGATAATTCCTCGTGGGCTGAAGTTTACCCAGAAGATGCTCACTGAGATAGATTATCTCAATATAAACGCTAATAAGTGGACTACTGATAAGAAGAAGAACGAAACCATAAGGAAAGTAATCCATAATTATATTCTAAAGTACAAGGAGTACGACGCAGAGCATAAACGCAAGAAGTTTAATATCACCATTGGTGATGAGATGCCAGCAGGCATTCTTCAACTTGCTAAAGTTTATGTGGCTAAGAAGCGTAAGATAAAAGTGGGCGATAAGATGGCAGGTAGGCACGGAAACAAAGGCATTGTTGCCAAAATAGTTCGTGACGAGGATATGCCTTTCTTAGCAGACGGAACGCCAGTTGATATTGTACTTAATCCGCTTGGTGTGCCTTCTCGTATGAACCTTGGACAGATTTACGAAACCGTTCTTGGATGGGCTGGTGAGAAGTTAGGTGTTAAATTTGCTACACCAATTTTTGATGGAGCAAAAATTGACGAGATCAACATGTACACTGATAAGGCTGGTTTGCCACGTTCTGGTAAAACCTACCTTTATGATGGAGGTACAGGTGAGCGTTTTGATCAACCTGCTACTGTTGGTATGATCTATATGCTTAAACTTGGGCACATGATTGATGATAAGATGCATGCTCGTTCAATTGGTCCATACTCTCTAATTACGCAGCAACCACTTGGTGGTAAAGCACAGTTTGGAGGCCAGCGTTTTGGTGAGATGGAAGTTTGGGCACTCGAGGCCTTTGGAGCATCCCATATTCTTCAGGAGATATTAACAATCAAATCTGATGATGTTATGGGTCGTGCCAAAGCATACGAATCTATTGTTAAAGGAGAACCAATGCCACGACCAGGTATTCCTGAGTCGCTTAACGTGCTATTGCACGAGCTAAGAGGTCTTGGCTTAAATGTTAGTCTCGATTAACAAGTTGTTACCATAGCATGGTGGGCGGTATGCTCACCATGCGAATAACTTAACTTTTTAATACTTAGAATATGTCGTTCAGAAGGGAAAATAAGGTAAAAACGGACTTCACTAGGATTACAATCAGTCTATCATCTCCAGAGGAGGTTTTAGAACGCTCGAGTGGTGAGGTGCTTAAGCCCGAGACCATTAACTATAGAACGTATAAGCCGGAGCGTGACGGATTGTTTTGCGAGAGAATTTTTGGGCCGGTAAAAGATTATGAGTGTCATTGTGGTAAGTACAAGCGAATTCGGTATAAAGGAATTGTGTGTGATAGGTGCGGCGTTGAAGTTACAGAGAAGAAGGTTCGCCGTGAAAGAATGGGACATATAAACCTTGTTGTTCCTGTGGCTCACATTTGGTATTTCCGCTCTTTGCCTAATAAAATTGGCTACCTACTTGGCTTACCAACAAAAAAACTCGATTCGATTATTTATTACGAGCGCTATATTGTTATCAACCAAGGAATTGCTGAGAATGTTGCCTATATGGATTTTCTTACAGAGGAGGAATATCTTGATATTCTAGAAACCCTTCCTAAAGAGAACCAGCATCTTGATGATGATGATCCTAACAAGTTTATTGCTGGGATGGGGGCAGACGCTTTATTTATGCTGCTTTCACGCCTTGATTTAGATGAACTAAGTTTCGATTTACGCAATAAAGCAAATAACGAAACCTCACAACAGAGAAAAAACGAAGCGCTAAAACGCCTACAGGTTGTTGAAGCTTTCCGTGAATCTGTAAATGTTAACCGTCCCGAGTGGATGATACTTAAGGTTGTTCCTGTTATTCCGCCAGAGTTAAGGCCTCTTGTGCCACTTGATGGGGGAAGGTTTGCAACCTCTGACCTAAACGACCTTTATCGTCGTGTTATTATTCGTAATAATCGTTTGAAAAGGTTGATTGAAATTAAGGCTCCTGAGGTAATCCTCAGAAACGAGAAGCGAATGCTTCAAGAATCTGTTGACTCCTTATTCGATAACTCAAGGAAGAGTAATGCAGTTAAAACTGATGCAAACCGTCCGCTTAAATCGCTTAGCGATAGCCTAAAGGGTAAGCAAGGGCGTTTCCGCCAGAACCTACTTGGTAAACGGGTTGACTATTCTGCTCGTTCGGTTATTGTTGTTGGACCTGAGCTGAAAATGCACGAGTGCGGATTGCCAAAGGATATGGCAGCTGAACTTTACAAACCATTTATCATTCGTAAACTGATTGAGAGAGGTATTGTAAAAACAGTAAAATCTGCTAAAAAAATAGTTGACAGGAAAGATCCAGTAATTTGGGATATCCTCGAAAACGTATTGAAAGGGCATCCAGTTCTACTTAACCGTGCTCCAACTCTTCACAGGCTTGGTATTCAGGCTTTTCAGCCTAAACTAATAGAGGGGAAAGCCATTCAGTTGCATCCTCTAGCGTGTACCGCGTTTAACGCCGACTTCGATGGTGACCAGATGGCGGTTCACCTCCCATTGGGAAATGAGGCTATTCTAGAGGCTCAGATTTTAATGCTAGGATCACATAATATTCTGAACCCTGCTAATGGTGCGCCTATTACGGTGCCATCGCAGGATATGGTTCTTGGATTATATTACATCACCAAATCAAGACCAGGTTCAAAAGGCGAAGGATTAAGTTTCTATTCCGATGAAGAAGCCATAATTGCATACAATGAGGGGAAGGCAGACCTACATGCAAATGTAAAGGTTCGCATGTCCCTACTTAACGAGGAGGGTGTTGAGCATATCGAGCATATTGAGACATCTGTAGGTAGAATTATTTTCAACCAGTTTGTTCCCAAGGAAATGGGTTACATTAACGAACTGTTGACTAAAAAGTCACTTCGTGACATTATTGGTAGGGTACTCAAAAAGGTTGGAATAGCTAAAACAGCTCAATTCCTCGACGATATTAAGGACTTAGGGTATACTTTTGCATTTAAGGGTGGACTTTCGTTCAACCTTGACGATGTAATGGTACCTATTGAAAAGGATATATACGTTAAAGAAGGTTATGCTCAGGTTGACGAGGTTATGGCGAACTACAACATGGGTTTGATTACAAACAATGAGCGTTACAATGCAATTATCGATATTTGGACACATACAAATGCCAAACTAACCTTAACGCTACTCAAAAAACTAGCTGAAGATAATCAAGGCTTTAATTCGGTTTACATGATGCTTGATTCAGGTGCTAGGGGATCGAAGGAGCAGATTCGTCAGCTTTGCGGTATGAGGGGATTGATGGCTAAGCCACAGAAATCAGGCGCAACAGGAAGTGAGATTATTGAAAACCCAATTCTAGCAAACTTTAAGGAGGGACTTTCGGTACTTGAGTACTTTATCTCAACACACGGTGCACGTAAAGGTTTGGCTGATACGGCATTGAAAACTGCTGATGCTGGATACTTAACCCGTCGTTTGGTTGACGTTTCGCAAGACGTCATAATTAACGAAGAGGATTGTGGTACGCTTCGTGGTTTGCAAGCAACTGCCATTAAAAAGAATGAAGAGGTTGTAGAAACTCTATACGAACGTATCTTAGGAAGAACAACTGTACATGATGTTTACCATCCACTTAGCGGCAAGTTAATTATTGCAGCAGGAGAGGAGTTAACCGAAGAGATTAGCCAAGAAATTGTAGATTCGCCAATTGAGCAAGTAGAGATACGTTCAGTACTCACCTGCGAATCAAAGCGCGGAGTTTGCACCAAGTGCTATGGCAGAAATCTCTCCACCGGTCGTATGGTTCAAAAAGGTGAAGCTGTTGGTGTAATTGCAGCACAGTCAATAGGTGAACCAGGAACACAGCTTACACTTCGTACTTTCCACGTTGGGGGTACTGCTTCCAATATTATTGCCGATTCAAAGATTATTTCAAGATTTGACGGAAGAGTTGAAATTGAGGAACTTAAGAGTATCCAGAAGGTAGATGAGCAAGGCCAAAAATATCATATTGTAATTGGGCGATTGGCTGAGATGCGAATTGTTGATAAGAACACCAACATTACACTATCAACCCATAACATACCCTACGGTTCAAAACTGTATATTAATGATGGCGACGATGTTACTAAGGGAAAACATCTATGTGAATGGGATCCTTGGAATGCTGTAATTATATCGGAAACAGACGGTACAATTAGCTTTGATTCGGTTATAAAGGATGTTACTTTCCGTGAAGAATCCGACGAACAAACAGGATATCGTGAAAAGGTAATTATTGAAACACGAGATCGCACAAAGAACCCTATGGTTAGGATTATGAAGGGTAAGGATGTGTTGAGATCGTATAACCTTCCTGTTTCATCACATATTGTTACGGAAGAAGGTAAAGCTGTAAAATCTGGAGATATTCTGGTTAAAATACCAAGAGCTGTTGGTAAGTCTGGTGACATTACTGGCGGTCTTCCACGTGTTACCGAGCTATTTGAAGCGCGTAATCCATCCAACCCCGCAGTTGTTTCAGAGATCGATGGCGAGGTATCATTTGGTAAGGTGAAGCGCGGTAATCGTGAGGTTATGATTACTTCGAAGACAGGTGAGATAAAGAAATATCTTGTTCCCCTTTCTAAACAAATTCTTGCTCAGGAGAATGATTATGTAAGGGCAGGTATTCCTCTTTCCGATGGAGCAATTACCCCATCAGACATCCTAGCTATTAAAGGCCCCACCAAGGTTCAAGAGTATATCGTTAACGAGGTACAGGAGGTTTATCGTATGCAGGGTGTAAAAATCAACGATAAGCATTTTGAGGTGATTGTTCGCCAAATGATGCGCAAGGTTGAGATTGATGACCCAGGAGATACTCGTTTCCTAGAGAAACAGATTGCGGACAAGTGGGAGTTTATGGAAGAGAATGACTGGATTTATGACAAGAAAGTTGTTGTTGATGCAGGTGATTCCCCTGAGGCAAGGCCAGGTCAGATTATTACTTCACGTAAACTTAGGGATGAGAACTCAGTCCTCAAGCGTAGAGATTTGAAACCAATTGTTGCTCGTGACGCAGTTCCTGCCACATCTAATCAGGTGTTACAGGGTATCACAAGGGCTGCACTTCAAACAAAGAGTTTCATGTCTGCAGCATCTTTCCAGGAGACTACAAAAGTGCTTAACGAAGCAGCAATCCACGGAAAGGTTGATACACTGAAAGGGCTTAAGGAGAACGTTATATGTGGACACCTAATTCCAGCAGGTACGGGATTGCGTGAGTTTACCAATATGACTGTTTATTCAAACGAAGATCAAGAATCTATTGTTCAAGCTGAAGTTGCCGTTACTCAAAGCTAAAGCAATGTTAATATTTGGAAAAGCGAGGGTAAACCCCTCGCTTTTTTTTATCTTTATAGATTCAAAATCTAAACTATACTAAAATGAGCGAAAAGAAAAATCCTTTGAATATAGAACTTACCGAAGATGTTGCACAAGGGAATTATGCTAATTTGGCAATCATTACCCATTCTGCATCGGAGTTTATACTCGACTTTGTAAGGGTTATGCCTGGTTTACCTAAGGCAAAAGTGCAAACTAGGGTAATACTTACACCCGATCATGCAAAACGATTACTTGCTGCCCTTAAGGATAATGTTTCAAAGTTTGAGAGTAACCATGGCACTATAAAAGTAGGCGAAACCAATCCAGGAATTCCTCCATTTCCAATGAACTTTGGTGCAGGACAGGCTTAACAAACTTGCAGTTTAAGTTTAGCAAGATAGAAATCATTTTTAGGATGACTCCGTTTTAAAATAGGAGTTAATACGGCTCTAGTGCTATTGGATATTGGCTAACCAACTGGTTTCCAGTTTGAAGACTTGAAAATCTCCATAAAAGGGCCTGGTGAGCAACAATTAAGATCGAGGCTGTTGGGATAATCAACACGTGTTAAATGGAGACCTTGAGGGTATGCAGCAATCACCTTTTTAGGTTTTACCTTGTTGGTTAGTATTTGCTCAAATTCGTCCATTGAGAGTTCGCCTGTACCAACATCAATAACCCTTTGAACAATAAGCCGAACCATCCCCTGAAGAAACCGATTTGAAGTAATCTCAAATTGAATTATTCCTAGTTGTTCGTTGGTGTATAGTCTTGCTGATGATATATTGCATTGAGTGCTGTTATTTTTACTTGGACAACGACAAAAGTTTATGAAATCGGAATGCTTAGCAACTCGAACTGTTGCCTTAGCCATTAGGGTTATATCGAATTTGTAGGGGTAAAGAGAACTAATCTCGGCTAAATATGGATCATTAGTGGTATGTATAAAGTAGTTGTAGGTTCGGGCTATGGCACTATGCTGTGCATGTGGCTTACCCACAACTTGGCTTATGCTCAGTATGCTTATATCATTGGGTAGCATTTTATTGAGTCTGTGTTTTAGGTCAAAATCAAAAGTTGTGTCAAAATCAAAGTGGAAAAAGTATTGACTTGCGTGTACCATTGTGTCGGTTCGTCCGCAACCTATACAAACAGTGTTTTGATGTAGTACTTTTGAGAGGGCTTCTTCCATTGTTTGCTGCACTGAGATAACGTTTGGCTGTCGTTGCCATCCGTGATATGCTGTTCCTTTATAGGCAATCTCAACAAAGAAGCGATGCATAGAGGGCATGGTTTATCGGCTTTAACTTGATGTAAAACTAGCAAAATAGAATAGTTAAATGTAATGGTTTTCTTTTTTATGAGAGACCCATTAGGTGAATTTGGTTAAGCTATATTTCGAGTTGTTAAATAAAAATAGCTTGTCTTTAAACCTTTGGGGTAAAGGTTATCCAATTAACTTCAGTAATTTTGCACTCTCATTAAAGTAAGATGTTAAATAGAATTAGAGAATCATCATCATTTGCCTATATCGCATTAGCCCTTGGTATCGTTTGTATAGGATTTTCGGCAATTTTTGTTAAAATAGCTGATGTGCCAGGTTCTGTATCATCGTTCTATAGAGTTTTAATTGCTGGCGTGGCACTGCTACCCATATGGATTTATAGAGGTTATAAGGTGCCATCGTATAGAGACTTGTGGCTTATATTTATTGGTGCAGCCTTTTTTTCTATCGATTTATTTTTGTGGAATACAGCAATTCTGCTCACATCGGCAGCTACTGCCACTTTACTAGCCAACAATGCCCCAATTTGGGTTGCCCTAATCTCTCTATTTATTTTTCGACAAAAACTTGAATCAAAGTTTTGGGTTGGTTTGTTGCTTTCGCTAATTGGCTTAAACATCCTAGTAGGCTTAGATGTATGGCAAACCATGGACTTTAATAGGGGTGATGTACTCTCGATTATTGCTGGGTTTTTCTATGCACTTTATCTGTTGTTCACACTCGATTCGAGGAAAAGAGTGGATACGGTTTCGTTTATGTTCTTCTCGTTGGTGTTCATGATTATCATGCTTTTTGGGGCAACACAAGCAAGCGGTGATAGCATAACAGGGTTTTCTGGAACTACTTGGGGAGCACTATTGGGATTGGGCTTAGTATCGCACTTTCTTGGATGGCTTTCGATAAACTATGCCCTTGGGCATTTAAAGGGAACTAATGTGTCGGTTACTCTTCTATCGCAGTCGGTTGTTACCGCATTGGTAGCAATACCACTGCTTGGCGAGTCGCTTTCAGTAAACCAAATAGTTGGGGGATTACTAATTTTAAGCGGGGTTTACTATGTGAATAGGCGCAAAGTAAAATCCTAAGCATTATTCATAAACCGTTGCATTATCTCAAAGAAGTCCTCTTTGTCAATTGGTTTGGTAATGAAGGCGTTGCAGCCAGCTTTTAGGGCAGTTTCCTTGTCCGATTCGAATGCATAAGCTGTTTGCGCAATAATAGGAATTTTCTGATTCACTGTTCTTATGGCTTTAGTTGCATCAATCCCGCTTAGTTTGGGCAGTTTAATATCCATGAGGATTAGATCAGGGGCTGGAATTTGCTTAAAAATTTTAATGGCATCTTCACCATTTTCTGCCCTAACTATTTCTGCTCCTGTGCCAATTATTAATTCCCATAGGTATTGGTAGCTATAGTCATCATCCTCTACAGCGAGTATCCTTTTATTCTTCCAGTTTGGAGCTAGGTTTATTGTTGATTTACTTTTATCAACTATTTGGTCAACAGGTTTATATGGAATAGTAAAAAAGAATGATGTTCCTTTACCTATTTCGGACTCTACCCACATGTTGCCTCCAAGCAGTTCGGTAAATGCTCTTGAAATCGGTAGGCCAAGTCCAGTTCCTCTCCGGCTATCAATGGATGCGTTCTCAACCTGTAGGAAACGATCGAAGATCATTTTATGATTGTCTGTGGCTATACCTATTCCAGTGTCGCTAACTTGGAATTCGATTGAATTGTCATTAATGGTGTACCCAAACACAATTTTACCGCTAGGAGTAAATTTTAGCGCATTGAATAGCAGATTATTTAGTATTTGTCTTATTTTCTGCTCATCGCTTTCAATGGTTGCTCTTGAGTTTGGAAAACCTTTCCTAAGTATAAATTCTAATCCTTTATTCTGTGCAGACGGAAGATGTGTACTATAAAGATTCTCTAACAGGATATTTAGGTTGAATTGGTTATGATAAACTGACGTTAATCCAGATTCTATTTTAGATATATCAATAATATCATTTATAATCGATAGTAGCTGTTGGCTATTATCATTGATAATATCGATATACTCTTTTTGCTTCTCCTCGTTAACACTTTCTCTTTCAAGTAGATTTGAGAATCCGCAGATTGCATTCATGGGAGTGCGAATCTCGTGACTCATGTTGGCCAAAAAAGCAGATTTTAATCTATCGCTTTCTTCAGCTTTTTCCTTAGCCCTATAAAGTTCATCATTAAGTTGCTTATACTCCTCGTTTTGTGTTTCAATCTCATCACTTTGCTGCTTTATAAGCCTTTCAGTTTCTTTCCTTTCTGAGATGTTTCTAAGGAACGATTGGTAGGTACCATCGGGCATCTGTTTCGAATTCATTTCAATAAATACAGAACTTCCATCCTTTCTTTGAATAATCCTTTCGTTCTTTAGGGTTAATCCTTTTGCAAGCAAATCGTATCGTAAAGGGTTTTTATTTATTTCGTCGTCGTTACAAAGATCTGAAATGTTTATTCCAAGAAGCTCCTCCTCAGAATACCCCGTTAACTTAGTAGCTGCTTGGTTAACCATTATTAAATTGCCTTTTTTATCGCCATGGAAAAAGGCATCGGTTGCCAGTTCTAATAATTCTTTGTACTTTTTGTATTGAGCATCAACCTCCGCGGCCTTTTCTTTAATTTTGATTTCAGCCAGTTTTAAATCGGTGATGTCGGTTATGGTTCCTATATAGCCAACGATTTCGCCATTAACTACTTCGGGATTAGCAGTACCTAAAACCCAAACTATAGTTCCATCTGAATGGAGAAATCGGTACTTGGCCTCTGATTTAGAGGCTTTAGTGGAGTTTTCAACCCATTTTGAGAATGTTTCATCAATATCCTCAGGATGGACTGCTTTTAGCCAGTTGTTGCCCATAGCTTCGGTAGGTTCTAATCCTGATAGCTCACACCATTTAGGGTTAACGTAGGTTGTGTACCCATCTGGCCGAGTTCTGAATATACCTACCGGAGACATACGCGCAAGATTTTGAAACAGCTGTTCGCTTTGCTGTAGTCTTATTTCTGTCTTTTTACGCTCTGTAATATCCTCGGCAAATCCACATATATATTCTTTGTCGGCAATTTTAAGGTAGAATGATTTAACTAGTTTATTTTGTTCTTGTCCGTGTTTGTTGATGTGGATAGTTTCGCGTGAGGTTACCTCACCCTGCTTTATATCAATAAAATAGTCGTAAAAATTAGCTTTATAGTTAGGATCGAAAAGTTTTATGCCTTTACCATAAATTTCATTTGAAGAATAACCTAGGCTGCTTTCAACTATTTTATTAACGTATTCAATAGTCCCATCTGGGTTTAATAGATAAACTTCTTGTTTTGCATTCTCTACCATAAATTGGAACTTAAGCAGTTCCTCTTGACTTTTCTTATAGTTCTCAACAAGTTTATTCAGCGTTTTGTTTAAAGCCTTGAGTTCGGTATTTCTCTTTTTTAGCTCGGTGGAACTTACCCACACTTTTTTACGAAGAGATAGAGCAAGTATGCCCAAAAGAACGATTAGGGCACCCAGAATTATTCCAATAACCCTGTATCTACTTTTAAGCATTCTATCTTCATACTGCTTTAACCATTTATTAAGCGATTTGTAGTAAACCGAGTTAGGGTCGTTTTTTAGTTGAACTAAACGCTTATCAATAGCATTGATGATTTTTGGGTCTTGAGTTTTTGGAAAAGCAAAATAGATTCGAGAAGGTCTGAAAACAATGGAAGAAGAGACAATGTTTTTATTCTTTTCTTGAGAAAAGGAGAAGAATCTTGAAGCTATCATTATATCGCATTGTTCAGTTTCCAATGCTTCAACAGCTAATTTGTAGCTGGGAAATACAAAGAGTTCAAAATTGATATCCCAAGTATGCTTAATATCCTCAAGCAGAAACTTCTCTTGAACGGAACCTTTGATAACGGCAATTTTTTTGCCGTTCATATCCGCAATTGAGCTAATATTTGAATTTTCCTTGGTGTATCCCTCAAGCCATGTTTCAATGACAGAAAAATTGTTTAGCGTAAATTCCTTTGCCCTATTCTCAGAGTATGAAACATCAAGAAGTATATCAATTTGCTCTTTTCTAAGCCGTTCAATATTCTCAATCCAGTTTCCAAAAACGTATTCAATTTGCCAATCCTCAAGCACGGCAATCTTTTCAATGATATCAATCAAAAAACCTTTGGCCTTACCCTTATCATCCACAAAAACTTTAGGGTTATTTTGGTAGATACCAACGATTAGTGTCTTCTTTTGGCTTTGGGCATAGGGTTTAAAACTACCAAAAGCAATTAGGAGTGCTGCTGCGATTAAACTCTTAATGGTTTTACTTAAAATCAATTGTTATAAGTTTTATGGTACTTTGACTTGCTAATTTACAAAAAATATAAGCAATATAAACATCACCTTATCCAAATAAAAATGAGATTGAAGTATAGCGAGTTACAAATTGCAAATGAAAACTATTTGTAAAAAGTTTTATCAAAAGCCTTAAACTCTCCTTTATTAAGTATTAAACGAAGCCAAATAGCTTTTATAAACCCTAAGCCATAGCCAAAAAGTTGAATCCATGCAGCGGCAATGCTAAGAGCTGCTACTCCAATGCTTTTATTTGCTACCAATGAGTGAAAGAATACCAAGAAGCAATAGAGTAAAGGTATTAGTATAAGTAGGGGTAAGAAAAGTGCGGCAATGACAACCATTGTCATTCCAACAGCAAATACAGATGGCAGCAAATGCACTATTTTTAGCGATTTTGGATGAAGAAGGTATAGGTTTATGCGGGCAATGCCCGAGTTGAAAACCTGCTTGTAGAATTGCCGAAAATTTGTGCGCCGTTTATGAAAAACAAAGGCCTTGGAGAAAAGTCGAGTTGTAAAACCCGCCTCAAGAATTCTGAGGCTAAAATCAATGTCCTCGCCAAAGCGCATTTTGGAGAAGCCACCCGTTTTCTCAAAAACCTCTTTAGAAATCCCCATGTTAAAACTTCTGGGATAAAATTTATCCAATCTTTCTTTCCCCCCTCTAATGCCACCGGTTGTAAAGAATGAGGTCATTGAGTAGCCAATTGCCTTTTGGATGGGTGTAAATGAGGTGTGTGCCCTATCGGGCCCACCAAAAGCATCAACGGGATTGCCTTTCAGTTCGCTTTCCACTTCACAAAAATACTCTGGGGGAATAATGCAGTCAGAGTCAAAAAAGATAAAGAAATCGCCATTTGCCCTTTGGGCACCGTAATTCCGCGTAGTTCCTGGTCCTGAGTTTGGCTTGCTGTAATATGTAATATTAAGTAAGCTATTGTATCGATTAACAATTTCGTTGCAAGGTATTGTTGACCCATCCTCTACAATAATAACCTCGAAGTTTTGCTCCTTTTGGGCGGCTAGGCTTTTAAGTAAATCATCAACCTCGTCGGGGCGGTTGAAAACAGGAACAATTACGGAATATTTTGGATGTTTCATTTGTAATCAATTTTGCACAAATATAGTGGTTTACCTTATTGTGCAAAGTTATAAGGTTTAATTAACGGTGATATAGTGCCTGAGCCTTTGAAATGTTTTGTCATCAACCAGTTTATTGCTAGCAATTTCCTTTGCCGATTGGAAAGGCCCAATAGTTTCTCTGTAGTATATTATTGCCCTTGCCTGATAATCGCTTAGGTATGGATGCTTCTTTAGCTCGTTATAGTCAACTAGGTTAATGTTTATCTTTTTAATTTTCAGGGAATCAATATAGATATTTGGTGATATTGACTCCAAAGTCTCCTTTGTAAACCCATAAACCTCGGTTAGCTGACTGGCATTATAATATCCACCTAAAAGATTACGATAGGTAATAATACGTCGTGCATAACCGCGTCCAATCCCTCTTATTTTTACAAGTTCAAGCGTATCGGCCGAATTAAGTTCAATCTGCAAAACTTCAGCCTTTATAGTGGTTGTAGTATTGTTATCAGCCAAACTTTTGTGCTCAAACTGGCTTTTGTCAATTTGAATAAAGGGCAATAATCGGTTGAACAGAGTAGAGTCAATAATGTATATTTTGCTAAAATCATCTGCTTTGCGAAAGGTTCCTCCTTTTGATCGATAGTTCTCAATAACTCGTGCTTGTTTTTTCGATAATCCAAGCCGAATTAGCTGCGATGCGGTTACCGTATTCGGATCGAAATTAAAAAGTTCCGGTTCACTAACAGGCGGTTTTTCCTCTTCGATATAGGAGAAAGGTTGCTCAACTCTACTCTTAGGCTGATTAAGGGTAAGCACAAAACTGTCGATTTTGCTAAATACCTGTGGATTTGCTAATGGACTTGTTGAAATAAAAAAAGTACGATGTATGTATGGAATTATGGCAAGAATCAAAACCAGCGAAAGGAGTAGGATAATACCATAACGCTCGGTTCTTGAGAACGATAACCATTCTTTCCACATACTGTATTAAGCATTTTATCAATATAATTTAAAAGTACCTTTTTTATTCAGATTAGAAGAAGAAAAGCACTGAAAAATAAAGTTAAGCTGAACTTTTTAAGAGACATTTTAGTGCAAAAAATAATTTTAAGGGGTGGATATCTCTTCCGCCCCTTAAAATATTTAGCTCTACTCTACCAATAACTTTCTGTCCTTTGGATATTTTACGGTGTATTTAAGGGTTAGTTTTCTACTCTCGCCAGGTTGAATATTCAGGCTCCATTTCACTTTTCCTGTGGCCTCATCAACAGTTGCCCCAAGGGTTTCTATTTGTTCAATCTTTATATCACTTAACTTTGATACTGGAATCTGATCCTCAATATCAATGGCTACAGCTAAAGATTTATTGTTTTTCACAGAGATTTCCCAAATGCGTTGTTCCCTTCGTGATGAGCCAATTAAACTGCTACGGGCAAACTCTTTCATTGATTCACGCTTAATTTGAATATCACGATCACGACCAACGGAAACGGTAAGGGTATCCTCAATGGTGCTTAGGTCAAAGTAAGTTTTTCCTTGGTAAATACCCTTAAAGAACAGGTTTACATCACCATTCAGAAGCTCATAAACTTGCCAATTTGGTATGCTTGCCATAAGATAAGCATCCGTTGAAAGTTTTGGGACAGAGGCATACTTATATTCTGCAGGAACACGATACTCAAGAATAGAAACATCATAAACCTGATTATCGGATGGGATGGAATAAGGCAATTCGATTTTGAATTCGGTAGCAACCTGACTTTTCTCAATGGACATGGGGATATTTACCTTTTTCTCTGGAGTATAACTTGACATCCCTCTAATCCTCATTCCTGGAGTACTCCCAGCCACGCCATATCCAGTTACAATAACCTCATCAAGAGCAACATTATCCGACTCCATTCTCACATTCCTTACGCTTGTGTTCCCAGGATGTTCTTGTGATTTCATACCTATAAATGAAAACACTAAAGTGCTATTTGGGCTTGGGAGTTTTATTGAATAGTTTCCATCAATATCGGTAGCCACACCAATATTTGTCCCTTTTACCATTACGCTTGCACCTGGAAGTGGCAAATTTTCATCTGCATCAATTACCCTTCCCGAAACAGTTCCGCTATACGGAGATGGAGTGGGAGTAGTTGAGTGCTGAGCATAATAGTTATTGAATGTTAGTAAGTATGGCGAGAGCTCTGGTTTATAATTGCTAATTGATGGATTGCCAGTTGATAAGGTTAAGAGCACATCTTTCCAATCCTCCCCAGTATTCTGGTTAACTTGAGCTTTGTAAAACAAGCCAAGCGATGAGTTAACGTCTTCAATACGAATGTCATATAGTGCTTGCCAGCCCGCATCAGCAATGAAGTAGCGAAGTTCAAACTTCGATGAAATTGCTGCATAGCTACTCACTTTTACTTTAACTAAACTGGTTGGTTTATCAATCTGAGCATTTAGTTCCATTAGCTGTTGTGAAACTGAAATCATCTCCTTTTGTAGTGTTCTAATTTTAAGAGTTATTGAATAATTTCTCCCTTCAATTTCGGTTAATCGATTCCTGAAAAACGATGCCATCTTCTCAAGATCGGCAGCCATTACTCCATTTTCTCCACCAATAGTTCTATTCGAAAGAATCATCTCCTTCTCCTGCTGTAATACCTTTTGAATATTCCGCTGAATAGAAATGCTATCCCTTAAAATTTCCCGTCTTTTTTCCAAGGCAATTATCTCTTCTGTTGATTTTTGCTTGTTCAAATAATCAATTGAATGCACAACCGATACAATGGTAATGCTTTGTTCGGCTGACACTTGGATGCTTTTATTGATAATTCCTTCGGGTAAACCCTTAAAGTGCAATTCGCTAACACCCCTGTCAATTTTCACATTGGCCTCTCGCATTATCTGTGCACCAGCCTGATAAACTGTAACCTCTTTAATTGTTGAAGAAACTTCTTTTTGATTTGTTGCCAGAACAGTGCTGAAAAGAAAAATTCCAACGATTGAATACAATGCTTTTTTCATTATTGATGAATTTGTTGATGAGTTTTTTTGATAAAACTTAGATTAGACTTTTTCAGTTAAAATTCAAATGCAATTATTCCCTCTTTAATTGTTTTTTTAATACTACCTGTAACTGTAATACCCTCATAAATATTAATATCGCAGTTTTGATAATTTGTTTGCGAGGAGAAATTTGAGACTTTAGTGGGATTAAAAATTACCATATCCGCTTCGTTTCCAATAGAAATGGAACCTTTGGATTTTAATCCGAAAATAGAGGCAGCATTGGTTGAAGTATACTTTATCCATTGTTGAAGGCTAATTTTGCTTTGCAATACCCCAAAATGGTAAAGTAATGGAATCCTAAACTCAAGTCCACCAGCCCCATTTGGAATTAGGGTAAAATTTTCTTTTCCAACCATTTTTTGCTGCATGTTAAATGGACAGTGATCGGTTGCCACCGTGTCGAAAGTACCCTGCTGTAAATGATCCCATAGATATTTCTTATGGTGGGCTGGGCGAGCGGGTGGACTAAAAACAAAGGGGATAGTTTCCATAGAAGTTCCCTCATAAACTTCGTCATCAAGTAAAAGGTAGTGGGGGCAAGTTTCGGCATAAATTGGTAATCCGCTTTTTTTAGCCTGAGCAATATAGTTGGCCGACTCGGCCGTTGAGATATGAACAAAATAGGTAGTGCAGTTAGTTTTGGCAACCAGTTCAATAACTTTTTTTACTGCATTACTTTCCGATTCGGGCGGACGGGACAAAGCATGGTATTTGGGATGTGTCATTCCCTTTTTGAGATAATCGCTACGTAGCTGGTCAATCATATCACCCTCTTCTGAATGGACAAGTACAATAATCTTAAGTTTTGCAGCAATTCGCATAATCTTCTCAAGTGCCTCGTAATCGATGCCAATGCTTTGGCGGTAAGCAAGATATGTTTTAAATGATTTAATACCGTACTCTTTTACGCAGATTTCCATTTGCTTCTCCATGTCGGGAAGCCAGTTACTAATGCCCATGTGGAAATTGAGACCAACAGAACAATCCTTTGCCTCTTGTTGCCTAAGCCGAAGTGCTTCACAAAGATTTTGACCCCGATTAGGAGTAACAAAGTCGATTAAATGTGTAACGCCACCCGCCAAGGCTGCTTGGCTGCCTGTTATAAAATCATCGGCAGATGGACCAGCAGGTGTGGGCAAAGCCAGATGTACATGCGGATCGACACCTCCGGGTATAACAAGCATGCCTTCGGCATCAATAATATCAGCATAATTAACCGAAAGCGAGCCATAGTTTTCAATTGATAAGATCTTACCGTTATCAATTACAATATCGGCATCAAAGTTCCTATCGGGGTTTACTATGTGTGCATTGCGGATGAGTAAGCTCATTATTGGTTGATTGTTATTCGTTTAAAAGAAGTTTTGGTCTTTTTAATGCAAAATATGTAAAGTAAAACAATAAGGTAATAAGGTTGCTAAATATCTTAATCATTTTTTTACTAAGGTTTAAATAATTGAAATAAGGTTTTATATCATTTCCAAAAAACAAATTACAATTTCATTCTAGATTACGATACTTGCATCAAAACTCTTAACGGGTTTACTATGTGGGCATTGCGAATGAGTAAACTCATTATTGGTTGATTGTTATTCGTTTAAAAGAAGTTTTGGTCCTTTTAATGCAAAATATGTAAAGTAAAACAATAAGGTAATAAGGTTAATAAATATCTGAATCACTTTTTTACTAAGGTTTAAAAAATTGAAATAAGGTTTTATATCATTTCCAAAAAACAAATTACAATTTCATTCTAGATTACGATACTTGCATCAAAACTCTTAACGGGTTTACTATGTGGGCATTGCGAATAAATAGGCTCATTTAGCTGATTTTTATTTGTTTTAGAAAACCTTATTTTCATCAAACAACCTTAGTAACTATTCACCGAAAAATGTTTTAACCTTATTACCTTATTTTTAAGGTTTAATTGTTTTCTGATAGAACTGAATAAATTCATCATACTCTTCATGAAAAGTTTTTTTTCTGTGATGTTCAGGCTGGTTTAAAATATATTTACAAACATTATCAACATCTCCCTTTGATACGGAAAACGCTGAAGCTGATTGTTGCCAGCTAAAAACATGTGGGCACAACCTATTGTCATTAATAAACTTCGATGAACTTTTTGCGATTATTGATGCTATGTTTTCTTCAGATAAGCCAGGTGCTCTGGATATTAGAAAATGAACATGTTCTGGATTAGCGTATATTGCGTAGAGCTTGCAATCATTATTATTTACAATTCCAGTAATATACTTTTCGATTCTCTCCCTATTCTCGGCTTTTATTAAAGGCTCTCTGTGTAATGTAATGAATACAAAATGGGTGTACAAGTTATTATACTCAATTTTCATTGCATCAAATATTAAGTAAACAATAAGGTAATAAGGTAATAAGGTTAATAAATATCTGAATCACTTTTTTACTAAGGTTTAAAAAATTGAAATAAGGTTTTATATCACCCCCTCCCAAAAAAAAAATCTACAATTTCTTCCATAGCCTCTTTGCCTGTTCCTTCGATTTGGCAAGTACTTCCTCTTCATTCAGCAAAGCATGTTCTCTATCTTTTAAGATCAGTTTTCCTTGAGAAATTAGGTGTCTAACATGCCCTGATGACATTCCGTAGAAGAAATGTCCAAGGAAATTCCCCTCATTTATTGGTGTTGGGGTGTCGTAATCAAGTATCATAAGATTATTTTCACCGTCGCCCTTAAAATTATTCTGTTTCAAGTAATTGTGAACTGCTCTTAACCTGTTGTAAACTATTTGTGGATTAAGCGACTCATGATTAATGCCCGTGAACCAAGCCGTTTGCGCCGATTTAAACATATCGCTGTGCATGCCATCAGTTCCAAGCATAATGTTTTGTTCTATTCCATTCCCATTAAAAATTCCAACTCTATTATTTAGGTTGCTATCATAATTAACAGCAAGATAAGTCTTTGAGCTGTTAAGAAGCTTGCGTTCCAACTCATCGAGGTGGATTCCGTGAACAAGAATATTCGCATTTAAATCAAGAAAACCCATATCGGCATAGCGTTGAACAGCGCGTTTCCCGTATTTACTTATGCAATGCTCCTGATCGAAAAGATCCTCGGCTAAGTGGGCATGGACTCCAGTATTGAAATCTTGTGCAATTTTTAGCGCTTCTTTCAAGGTTTCATCTCCAACGGTGAAACTTGCGTGAAGTCCAACCAACCCCTGCCTATTTTTCAGGTAGTTTCGGGTTTCTTCCAGCGATTCTATGGCTTTCTTAGGCCCATTTCTGTCAGTTATTTCATAAGCTAGCAAATGGCCAAGACCAGCCTCATCGAGGGCATTAGCAATGATATCGAGAGATCCAAGGGTGTATGCTGGCGACGAGTGGTGATCGATAATAAAGCTACAGCCCGTTTTAGCTGCAGCAAGGGCTGTAACCAATGCGCTTGAACGAATCATTTGCTCGTCCAATGCATAATCGAGTTGCCACCAGACGTACTGCAAAGTTTCGTGAAAATTTTGTGGTGATATGGCGGGTTGTGGCATTCCGCGCGATAGTGCAGAGTAGATGTGGTGATGTGCATTTGCTAAAGCTCGGGTGATATAAAGTCCTTCGCAATCAATAGTTTGAATGTTTTTGGGCAAATTTGTTGGTGCTGTAAAGAATATCTCACCATCAATACCCTCTTCAACCCATATATCACTTTTTGTAAATTCAAGGGTTTGCCAGTTGATGTAGGTTCCGTTTTTTAGGTACAACATATTTCAATTTTTAAAAGATTTACATTTAATTACGAGCTAATTTATAATTCTTTTAATTCCATTTTTCAATGTTGTTACATGAAAGTTGAGCAATAGTCCTAATCGGTAACCACCTAGTTTCAAATATGTGATTACTTGAGCTGTATGAACATCAGTAAAGTACTCAACAGTTTTAATTTCGATAACAACTTTTTTATTGACAAGTAAATCTATTCGATATCCATGATTGAGTTTAATTTCTTTATAAACAATTGGTAATGCTTTTTCTTTTTCTACATCTAAACCTGCCTTAACCAACTCGTAGTATAGACATTCCTGATAAGCAGACTCTAGCAAACCAGGCCCAAGTTGTTTGTGAACTTCTATTGCACAACCAATTATTGTACTAGACAACTCGTTTTCTATTAATTCACTCATGTTAAGAATTTTATATCATTTATTATACCATTTTATTATACCACGGAGTTCCACGGAGAAGTACGGAGGTTCACAAAGTTTTCTCTGTGTCTTTTGTGTCTGCTTCGTGTCTTTTGTGGTATAGCAAAAACTTCATTACTTCTTTTACTTCTGTTATTAACCTGCTATTCCACGGAGGTTCACGGAGAAGTACGGAGGTTCACAAAGTTTTCTCTGTGTCTTTTGTGTCTGCTTCGTGTCTTTTGTGGTATAGCAAAAAGTTCATTATTCCTTTCACTTCTGTTTTCAATCTGCTATTCCACGGAGTTTCACGGAGAAGTACGGAGGTTCACAAAGTTTTCTCTGTGTCTTTTGTGTCTGCTTCGTGTCTTTTGTGGTATAGCAAAAACTTCATTATTCCTTTCACTTCTGTTTTCAATCTGCTATTCCACGGAGTTTCACGGAGAAGTACGGAGGTTCACAAAGATTTTCTCTGTGTCTTTTGTGTCTGCTTCGTGTCTTTTGTGGTATAGCAAAAACTTCATTACTTCTTTTACTTCTGTTATTAACCTGCTATTCCACGGAGGTTCACGGAGAAGTACGGAGGTTCACAAAGTTTTCTCTGTGTCTTTTGTGTCT